>ERZ1034363.209-NODE-209-length-40878-cov-8.603098_pt1 | contig 40878 bp, 37 predicted proteins | sample MGYA00520616_ERZ1034363 | MGnify/ENA primary metagenome ERZ1034363 (study PRJEB33736, sample SAMEA104284506) | Azolla filiculoides | biome: Urban; feature: Water surface; material: Ditch water | place: Netherlands | collected 2015-10-28 | depth 0-0.1 m ...
CCGTTGTGGTCTTCGAGCACGCGCTTGATGGTCAGCGACAGGTTGTTGTAACCGGGTCGCTCGCCATTGCGCGGGCTGGCAATCGAGTACTGGCGCGCATGGTGGGCGCGGCCGTGTTCGTCCACACCCGGTGGCAGCACGGCGATGCTCTGGCCTTCCAGAATCGGAAAGGGCATGGAGCCAAAGTCCAGCACGATGTGGTGGGTGTCGTAGTCGGCACCGGCGGTGGCGCCAACTTCGGTGACGCGCACATTGCCGACGACCTTGGCGGTAATGAATTTCTCTGCGGCCTTGGGGCCGTAGAGGTTGGTATAGGCGTGGGCTGCCGACCAGGGCGGGATGGTGGCGCCAAAGGCAGCCGAGTTGAATACGTCCTGACCACTGGGGTCGGCTTGGGCGGCGGGTGCGGCATGCAGCAGCACTTCGGCTTGTGCCGTGTCGGCGACGCCGGCTTGTGCCAGTTGTTCTGCTGTCAGTTCGGCAGGCAGTTCGTCCCACAACAGTTGGTCTTCGATGGAGTAAGCAACGACCTTGGGCATGGTGCGCCAGTTGTCGATGGAGCCGGTCGGACACGGCGAGATGCAGGCCATGCAGAGGTTGCAGACATCGGCTTTGACGACGTAGTTGCGCGAATCATGGGTGATGGCACCTACCGGGCAGATGGCTTCGCAGGTGTTGCAGCGGATGCAGATCTCGGGGTCGATCAGGTGTTGTTTGATGACTGACTCTGTCATGGTTTTGTCTCTCTTTTGTTTTGTTCAGGGGGTAATTTAACTCCACTATTTTTTTACTCCCCCACCTTTTTACTCCCCCATCCCCCCCGCCCCTTACCCCCCGTCGGGGTAAGGGGAGCCTAAGACCAACAGCCGATTTGGTGGCTTCGCGCCGGCTACGGAATTAAGGGTGGGGGGTTGCTACTGTTTTTTTATTGACTAGATCTCGCGCCTGTAGTCCCGAGCGCCGGCGAGGGTGCTTGAAGACACCAGCACGCGGACCGCTCCCGGTAAGGCCCTAGTCGAAGCGAAGCAACCAATTCGGCTGTCCGCTTTCCGGCTCCCCTTGCCCGACGGGGGCAAGGGGCGGGGGGGATGGGGGAGTAAAAAAACTGGGGGAGTAAAAATGAGTAAGGTTAAATTAGCAGCCTGAAAAAAGAGAGAGACAAAATGACTGAGTCCGTCATCAAACAACACCTGATCGACCCCGAAATCTGCATTCGCTGCAACACCTGCGAGGCGATCTGTCCGGTGGGGGCTATCACCCATGATTCGCGCAACTACGTGGTCAAGGCGGATGTGTGCAACCTCTGCATGGACTGCATCTCGCCGTGCCCGACGGGCTCGATTGATAACTGGCGCATGGTGCCCAAGGCACTCGCCTACTCGGTGGAAGCGCAACTTGGCTGGGACGAACTGCCCGGCGAACTCAGCGCGGAACAACTGGCTGAACAGGGTGTAGCTGCCAGCGACGTGCAAGAGGCACCAGCCCCAGTTGCCGCCGCTGCCGACCCCGCCGGCCAACAAGCATTCAACTCCGCGGCCTATGGCGCCACGCTGCCGCCGTGGTCTGCGGCGCACGCCTATTCCAACCTCTACGGCCCCAAGGCGGCCGAGAAAACCATCACCGCCAAGGTAGTGGGCAATGTGCGGGTGACCGAAGTAGGCGCTACCGCAGGTGCCGATTACGACACCCACCACATCGTGCTCGACTTTGGCAACATGCCCTTTCCGGTACTGGAAGGCCAGAGCATCGGCATCATCCCGCCGGGAGTGGACGAAAACGGCCGCGCCCACCATGCGCGCCAGTACTCAATTGCCAGCCCGCGCAATGGCGAGCGACCCGGTTACAACAACCTGTCGCTGACCGTCAAGCGCGTGCTTGAAGACCACAGCGGCAAACCGGTGCGCGGTGTGGGCTCCAACTACATGTGCGACCTCAAGATTGGTGATTCAGTGGAAGTGATCGGCCCGTTTGGTACCAGCTTCCTGATGCCCAATCACCCGCGCTCACACATCGTGATGATCTGCACCGGCACGGGCAGCGCGCCCATGCGCGCCATGACCGAGTGGCGCCGGCGTTTGCGCCAAAGCGGCAAGTTTGAAGGCGGCAAGCTCATGCTGTTCTTCGGCGCCCGCACCCCGACCGAATTGCCTTACTTTGGCCCGCTCAACAAGCTGCCCAAGGACTTCATCGACATCGAATTTGCGTTCTCGCGCGAAGCCGGCAAGTCCAAGCGTTATGTGCAAGACGCCATGCGCGACCGGGCCGCCGACCTGGCGCCGCTGCTGGCCGATCCCCACTGCTACTTCTATGTCTGCGGACTCAAGAGCATGGAAGAAGGCGTGGTACTGGCCCTGCATGACATCGCTACCGCGGCCGGACTAAACTGGGAAACCGTGGGCGCCTCGCTCAAGCGCGAAGGCCGCCTGCACCTCGAAACCTATTGATCCGCATCCATGAAATTCGCAGAGTTCTTTGCCGGCCAGGTGATTGAGGCCGGCCCCTACACGCTTACCGAAACCGAGGTTTTGCAGTTCGCCACCGCCTACGATCCGCAGTGGTTTCACACCGACGCGGCGGCGGCGGCCCAGGGCCCGTTTGGTGGCCTGATTGCCAGCGGCTGGCATACCTGCGGCGTTGCCATGCGGCTGGTGGCTGACAAAGTACTGGCGGGTTCCGAGTCGTTCGCATCGCCCGGCCTGGCCTATATCAAATGGCCCAATCCGGTGCGCCCCGGCGACGCTTTGTCAGTGCGGGTCGAGGTGCTGGAAACCCGCACCTCGCGCAGCCAGCCCACGCTAGGCATCCTGCGCTGGCGCTGGCAGGCCTATAACGCGCAGGGCACCGAGGTGCTCGACCTGGAAGCCACCAGCCTTTTCAAACTGGCGGCGACGGGCGCGGCCTAATCAAAGATATCGGTTTTGTAGCCTTTGAAGGCCTGTTCAATCTTTGCTTCAAGGGCCTTCATGGTGGGTGGCTTGACCAGGTAGCCCGCCACCCCCAGCGGCAAGACATCCCCGATGGTGGATTTGCTGGCGTCCGCACTCAGAAAAATCACCGGAATCGTGGACAAGCGCTCGTCGGCCAGGGTCCGCAGGTTCTGCACAAACTCGATGCCGCCCATGGGCTGCATATGCACGTCGGTCAGGATGAGGTCCGGCTTGAGCTTGCCGACTTCTCGCAGCGCGCTTAAGCCGTTATCAAACGAATACAGATCCAGAATGCCCATGCGGCGCAACGAGCCCAGAATAAAGGTGCTCATGATTTGCTCGTCTTCCACCACCACCACCCTGGCTCTTTTTATATCCATTGCTTGCGTGCTTTCTGTGAACCCACAAGGCGAACAGTGTAAATTGGTTGCCGGCCAATTGGTCACGTTTGGACGGCCAACTTTAGAAGGTCACCCGTCAGCACGTTGCCGCCCACCTCGTAATAGTTGCGGTAAAGATTTGAAGTATTGCGGGGGCGCGGTACCGATGCCACATTGGTTGCGGCTAATTTCAAATACGCCGCCGCCGCGCCCCACATTGAAGTCCCCGTTAGCAGGCTGCCGTTCGAGAACAACGCATTGAATGCATGGGCAAACTCCGGGGGTGAGCCCACCACCAGTCCGGACAGCGGCGTACTGGTGAAATCCGAGCGTAAATAGGCGTAGAGCACCGCACCGGTCGAGGTCAGTACTTCATACTTGACCGCCGAGCCCTGGTAACTAAAGCGCTCCGAAGTTCCTGCATCGGTCACCACCGGGCCACCCAAAAGGAATCGGTTGGCCGAAAAGGTGGCGGGGATGCTGAGGCTGTTGGCAATCGCGGTAACGGCCGAAGTGAAAGGCACTTGGTCGGTGCTCAAGGTCGGTGTGGCAACGCCGCTCCCGCCGCCTCCGCATCCGGAGAGCAGCCAATTCGCGCTGGTCACGGCGGCGATGAAAAGTAGGTTGCTGAATGTTTGTTTTTGCATGGTGTTCCCTGGTGTGTTGCATGTGCGTTGGCAGGGCACTGCCTACGCCAGGGAAAGTCGCCATGCTGGGGGCGCCTACAACTCGGCCCGGTTACGCCCGGCTTCTTTGGCCTGGTACAGCCGCGCATCTGCGTCGCGGAACAGGTTGCCGACCTTGCCTTGTGCGTACGGCAAGTGGGCGCCGCCCACCGAGATGGTGACGCGGCCCCACTCGGCATTTTTTTCGTGCGGAATTTCAAGGTCGCGCACAGCCTGCACCAGTGCCTGTGCGACCTGTTCGGTGCGCTCGCGGCTGGCCATGTGCAGCACCACGGCAAACTCCTCGCCGCCATAGCGTGCTGCAAAGCCGGCTTCCGTTTCGGCCGTGGCGTTGTCAATGTCCACGGCCTTGGCCAACGCGCAGGCCACGGCGCGCAGGCAATCGTCGCCTTGCTGGTGGCCGTAGTGGTCGTTGTATTTTTTGAAGTTGTCGATGTCGATCATCAGCAGACCAAACGGCTGCTGGAACTGCACCGCATCGGCAAAACTGGCATCGACCCGGCTGTCCATGCTGCGCCGGTTGCACAGGCCGGTCAGGCCGTCGCTGTTGGCCAGCGCCTCAAGCTTCTGGTTGGCGCCCATCAGCCCCTGGCGCAGGGCAGCAATACGCGTCATCGCCTTCATCTTGGCATGCAGCACCGGCTCGGTCACGGTCTTGGCAATAAAGTCGTCGCCGCCGGCTTCGATGGCAGTGATCAGGTTTTCTTCGGTGTCGGAGGCGGTCAGGAAAATGATGGGGGTCCAGGCCCAGCGTTGGGTGGCTTCAACGGCGCGGATGCGGGCCGCGGCTTCAAAGCCGTTCATCACCGGCATTTCAATGTCCATCAGCACCAGATCGGGGGCCACTGCGCGGAACATCTGCACCGCCTCCTGGCCGTTGTGGGCCAGCACCACGTCGTGGCCAAAATTGGCGAGTCTGCGGCGCATCACCAGCACGGCCGCAGCGGAGTCTTCCACGTAGAGTATTTTCATAAGCGTACGTTTGCCATCCAACGTTTGGCGTTGCCGCCATGCTCCCAGAATTAATTTTGAAATCGACCTCGGATAGTACAGGCAACGCCGTGCTGTTTCGGACAGGTGCCTTGGGCAGTACAAACCCCAGTGGTGCCTGTGGCATGAAACTGGCTAGTATTGGGAAATAAGTTGACCAATTGGTTAACTTATGCGTTTTTGAACCAATGTAGTGCATGCCCACGCGTCAATGACCACCCTCGAATCGACCCCTGCCGCCCCCTCAGCCACCCGCCGGGCCGTCCAAGTCCAGAACGCCAGCGTGGTCTACCAAACCGCCGACACCCCGGTGCATGCGCTCAGCGACATCGATCTCGACATTGCCGAAGGCGAATTTGTGTCGCTCATTGGCCCCTCGGGTTGCGGCAAAACCACCCTGATGCGCGTGATTGCCGACCTGGAGCACATCAGTGCCGGACAGGTGCTGGTCAATGGCGTTTCGCCCCATGACGCGCGTCTGGCCCGCGCCTACGGCTACGTGTTTCAGGCACCCGCGCTGTTCCCATGGCGCACCGTTTTGGCGAATGTGACCTTGCCGTTGCAGATTCAGGGCAAGGGCCGGGCCGAAGCCAAGCAGATCGCCATTGAACACCTGGAGCGCGTGGGCCTGAAGGGTTTTGAGGGCAAGTACCCATGGCAGCTCTCGGGCGGCATGCAGCAGCGGGTGTCGATTGCCCGCGCCCTGTCGTTTGAGCCCAAGATTCTGATGATGGACGAGCCCTTTGGCGCGCTCGACGAAATCACCCGCGACCGGCTGAACGAGCAGTTGCAGCAACTCTGGCAGCGCGAGCGCCGCACCGTGGTGTTTGTCACGCACTCGATTGCCGAAGCGGTGTACCTGTCCACCAAGATCGTGGTGATGTCGCCCCGACCCGGGCGCATCGTCAAGGTCATCAATTCGCCGCTGCCGGACGACAGACATCTGGGCCTGCGCGATACCCCCGAATTCATGGCCGTAGCACACGAAGTGCGCGAAGCCTTGGCAGATGGTCACCATGGCTAAGAAGCTCACCAGCATGCAGCGCTTCTGGCACAACGGCCTGCCGGTGGCCGTGGTGCTGTTCGCGGTGCTGGTTATCTGGTACGTGGCGGCCTGGGGCTTGAATGCGCCGGGCGCGATTGAGCGCGTGCTGGACGAGGAAGCGGGTTACACCCAACTGGAATTGTTCGAAGCCACCATGAACATGGAGCGTCCGCTCATGCCGGCCCCGCACCAGGTGGTGGTGGACTTTTATGAAAGCCTGACCGAATGGCCGGTGGACAGCCCGCGCAACCTGCTGTTCCATGTGGCCGTCACGGGTGAGTCCACCTTGCTCGGTTTTGCCATGGGCACGGTGCTGGGTCTGGTGCTGTCGATTCTGATCGTGCACAGCCGCACGCTGGACCGCGCCCTCATGCCCTGGATCGTCGCCTCGCAAACCGTGCCGGTGCTGGCGATTGCGCCCATCGTGCTGGTGATTCTGGGCAGCCTGGGCTTTTCCGGCACCGCGCCCAAGGCGGTGATTGCCATGTACCTGTGCTTCTTCCCGGTCACAGTGGCGATGGTGGCGGGCCTGCGCTCACCGCAAAAGATCGAGATGGAAATGATGCACACCTATGCCGCCAACCGCTGGCAGGCACTGTGGATGCTGCGTATGCCTGCCGCCTTGCCCTTTTTGTTTCCAGCGCTGCGCGTGGGCGTGTCGGCCGGCTTGGTCGGCGCCATGGTGGCGGAGTTGCCGACCGGCGCGGTGGCCGGTCTGGGCGCGCGACTGCTTACCGGCTCGTATTACGGGCAGACCGTGCAGATCTGGTCCGCCTTGGTGATGTCGGCGCTGCTGGGTCTGTTTTTGACCGGAGTCGTGGCGCTGGTGGAGCGCCTGGTGCTGCGCAACCGGGGGGCCGTATGAGCGTTTTACTGGACGGCAGTTCTCCCCTGTTCTGGCCGCTCATCCTGGCGCTAGCCGTCGTGGCCGGCTTCAGCATTCAGCGCACGGCACGCTTGGACGGCAGCCGCTGGGTGGGCATGCTCACGGCCGGTCTGTTTGGCCTGTGGGTGGTGTTTTTCTGGGAGGTGCTGGTCCGGGCACTGGACATCTCGCGGGTGCTGTTGCCGGCCCCCAGCCTGGTGTTGGCCTCGCTGCAGGACCATGCGCCCAAGCTCTGGGGCGACTTCGTGCAGACCGTGCTCAAGGCGGTGCTGATCGGCTGGGCCATGGGCTGCGGCCTGGGCTTTGCCGTGGCGGTGGCGATTGACCGCATGCCTTTTTTGCAGCGCGGTTTGCTGCCGGTCGCCTCGCTCACCAGCGCCGTGCCCCTGGTGGCCGTGGCGCCGATTGCCGTGATGTGGTTTGGTTTTGAGTGGCCCAGCAAGGCCGCCGTGGTGGTGCTGATGACCTTCTTCCCGATGCTGGTGTCCACATTGGCGGGCCTCAAGGCGGCAGGCAAGCTGGAACGCGAGCTGATGTACAGCTATGCGGCCAGTTACACCCGCACGCTGGTGGCGCTGCGTCTGCCCTCGGCGCTGCCATACATCTTCAATGCGCTCAAGGTGAATGCGACGCTGGCGCTGATTGGTGCCATCGTGGCGGAGTTTTTTGGTTCGCCGACGATGGGCTTGGGTTTTCGCATTTCCACCGAGTCGGCCAAGATGAACATGCCGCTGGTGTGGGGTGCGATTGTGGTTGCTGCGGTGACCGGCTCGGTGGCGTACGCCCTGCTGGTGGCGCTGGAGCGCCGTGCCGCCTTCTGGCACCCGTCGGTGCGTGAGGGCAAATAGGTTTGTCAGTTGTGTTTTGTGGTCTGTTGATTCTTTAACCTGAAGGAGTGATTTACATGATTCGTTCTCCCAAATTCACCAGCAGCCTGATGGCTGCCGTGCTGGCCGTGTGTGGTGTGGCTGCCAGCAGCGGCGCTTTTGCTGCCGAGGCGGTGACGGTGCAGTTGAAGTGGGTGCCACAGGCCCAGTTCGCCGGCTACTACATGGCCGCTGCGAAAGGCTTCTACAAGGAAGCCGGCCTGGACGTGACCATCAAGCCCGGTGGCCCCGACATTGCCCCCACCCAGGTGCTGGCCGGCAAGCAGGCCGACATCGTGGTGGACTGGATGCCGTCTGCCATGGCCTCGCGCGAAGCCGGCGTGCCATTGGTGAACGTGGCCCAGATTTTTGACAAGTCAGGCCTGATGCTGACCTGCAAGAAAAAGAGCGGCGTGGCGACTCCCAAAGACTTCAAGGGCAAGACCCTGGGCGTCTGGTACGGCGGCAACGAGTACCCCTTCCTCAACTGGATGAACAAGCTGGGTCTGAAGACCGACTCCGACATCAAGGTGCTGAAGCAGGGCTTCAACGTCGATCCGCTGCTGCAGGACCAGGCCGCCTGTATCTCCACCATGATTTACAACGAGTACTGGCAGGTGGTGGACGCGGGTGTGAAGGAAAAAGACCTGGTCACTTTCTTCTATGAAAAGGAAGGCGTGTCCACCCTGGAAGATGGCCTCTATGTGCTGGAACCTAACCTGAAAGACCCGGCCTTTGTGGCCCGCATGGGCAAGTTCCTGAAGGCCACGCTCAAGGGTTGGGACGCTGCCGTGAAAGACCCTGAAGGCGCCGCCAAGGCGGTGGTCGCTGCCGACAGTTCCGGCAGCTCCAACATGAAGGTGCAAAAGCGCCAGATGGAAAACGTGGCCAAGCTGATCAGCAACGCCGGCACCAAGAAGATTGGTTACCTGGAGCCCGCCGCGTTTGAACGCACCATCAAGGTCTTGCTCACCGGTGGCAGCGACCCCGTGATCAAGAAGGATCCGGGCAAGGCCGCCTATTCCCACGCCGTGTGGGAAGCTGCCCAGAAGTAAGCCTTTAAGCGGTAAACGGAACTGCGCGAATGACTCTGCCTGCCAAAGCCATTCGCGCGGTAACACGTCAGCCAGGGGCTGATGCCCAGACCAAGGGCCTCATTCGGCAGACGAATGAGGCCCTTATTTTGTTGGCTGCAGAAAAGGTGTTTGCGCGGGCCGGCTTCGGCGGCGCCACCATGGCCGCCATTGCCGAAGGCAGCGGGCTGCCCAAGGCCAATTTGCATTACTACTTTGGCAGCAAGGAAGTGCTGTACCGCGCCGTGCTGGCGCGCATTCTCAACGACTGGCTGGTGCCCACGCACGGCATTACGCCCGATGCCGAGCCGCGCGAGGCGCTGGAGGCCTATATCCGGGCCAAGATGGAGCTGTCCGCCAACCGGCCCGATGGCTCCAAGGTGTTTGCCAACGAACTGTTGCACGGCGCGCCCGTGGTCCTCACCCTGCTGCGCACGGAGTTGCGCAAGCTGGTGTTGGAAAAGGCCGCTGTCGTGCAGGGCTGGATCGATGCCGGCCGCATGGCGCCGGTAGACGCCACCCATCTCTTTTTCACGATCTGGGCTGCGACCCAGACCTACGCCGACTTCGATGTTCAGGTGAGTGCGGTGCTCGGCCGCGACCAACTCACTGGGCCCGACCATGCGTCCGCTACCGAACATGTGGTCTCCCTGCTACTCCGTGGCTGCGGGCTGTAAGGCTTGCGAAATTGAAGGTCAACTTTCAGTAATTTCGACTGTTTGACCGCGCCCTTGCGGGCGGCGAATATTGCGCCCAAGAGACCTTCGCGGAGGGGGTCTTAGATAGCAAGGAAGCGAGAAAAGAATGCAATACACCCCCATGAAAGTGGTGCTGGGAAGTTCCAGTATCCGGGCGTTTGTAGCGGCTCCAAAGCACCTGAAGGTGGTGGGCGTGGTGCGTATGGGCCAAGAGTTCGGGCTGCTGGCCCTGAATGAGGACGGCGAGTACCTGCGCGTCAACGGTTCTCAGAATGTCCTGCTCAACACACGCGAAGTACAGCGCGCCCTGCAAGCGGCCCGCCTGGCGGGTCACCACGAAGACGACCCCGCGCTGGTTGGACTGCCTGCCCCGTCCGTCAACAAGCCGACCGTCGCCATCCGCAAACGTCGCCACGCGCTCTTGCCCTGCGCACGACAGGAACCAGCATGGCAGGCATCCTGATTTATGTCGTCCTCTGGATGGCGCTGTCGGTTGGAATTAGCTGGTTGCTAAACCGCTGGGGCGCCGCTCTGGTGGGCAAGCGCCGCTCCGGTACCTGAGCCGGAACGCCAGACCAACCCCGTCTGAGCCCGGCATCCTTCTAGCGTTTTAGTTTGCTGCGGTGCTGGTCGCCGGGGGCGTGGTGGTGGATGCCGTCACGCTGTCATCGGTGCCGGTGTGGCGCTGGCGACGGCGCTCTGTTTGCGCCAATTCCGCCGCGTCATCGGCGCCGTGACCCCCAGAAACATGACCCGGTGCATCGTCGGCTCCGTGGCCGCCGGACACATGTCCCGGTGCGTCATCTGCTCCATGGCTTTGATGGCTCTTGCCCGCATCGGCACTGTGATGGGATTCGTGTGCCTCCGAGTGCCTGCTGTTGGATCCCGAGTTGCTGGAACTGCCGGATTTTCCAGAACCGCTAGAGCCGCTGGAACTGTTTGAGCTACCAGAGCTGCCCGAACTGCCAGAACTACCCGAACCGGAGCTGCCGGAGCGACCTCCGTCTTTAGCCAAAGCAGCGCCTCCGATCAAGGCCAGGGCGGCGGTAAGGGCCAGTACGCGTACGGTGGAAGTGATTTGCATGGTGTCTCTCCGATGAAAAGTGGATGGGGCTGTTGTGTGGGATTATTTCCCACGAATAAAGTATATAGCGGAAAATAATCCCACACAACACTTTTGTGTAAAAATTTCCCACACAGGTGTTACAGTTCGTTTTCCCACTATTCCCACGCCCTTCATGGAAGAACCCACCAGCGCCATGCCTTCCGCTGCACTTGTGCAGGCATTGCGGCGCGTGCTCAAGCCTCTGGTGCGCCTGCTGCTGGAAAAAGGCATCACCCTGCAATACCTGACAGATCTGCTCAAGCGTCTGTATGTGGAAGTTGCCGAGCGTGAGTTCCGCATTGACGACAAACCTCCCACCGACAGCCGCATCAGCCTGATGTCGGGCGTACACCGCAAGGACGTGAGCCGCCTGCGCGCCGCGCTGCAAACGTCCGAACCGCGTGCACCCGCGGTGGTGTCACTGGGTGCGACCCTGGTGGCCACCTGGCTGGGCAACCCCCTGTATTTGGACCCCGACAGCCAACCCCTGCCACTGCCCCGTTTTCGCAGCGAAGGTGGGGATATTTCTTTCGAAGCGCTGGTGGCCAGCGTCAACAACGACATCCGCTCCAAGGTAGTGCTGGACGAATGGATTCGGCTGGGGGTTGCCCATATGGATGCCGACAAACGGGTGTGTCTGAATACCAACGCCTTTGTACCGGCCGAGGGCTTCGATGAGAAGGCTTTCTACTTCGGCCACAACCAGCACGACCACCTGGCCGCCGCGGTGCACAACCTGCGCGGCCGGCAGCCGCCGTTCATGGACCGCAGCGTGCATTACGACGCGCTGAGTCTGGCCTCCGTCCAGGCACTTTCCAAGCAGTCGCTGGATCAGGGCATGAAGGCCCTGCTGGCCATCAACAAGAGCGCCATGGCCGCCGAACAACAGGACGCCACTTCACTGGAACCTCGCCAGCGCATGACTTTTGGTGTGTACTTTTACGCAGAGCCTGCGGAAACCGACAAACCCCCGGAGGCCTCGGCATGAGGTCCCGCTTACCTTGGCTGTCCCGCCTCACGCTGACATGGGCGTGGGTGATGAGCAGCGCGGTTGCGCAGGCCGCCGATGGTTGCGCCACGCAGTCGGCCGTCATGCCGGCATCGATGCTGGAAGCCCCCGGCTTGGGCGGCACCGGCCAGCAAGCGCTGAAGCCGGGACTGGGGGGTACCGGCATTGACGGCGGCATGGGCGGCACAGGAATCGTCGGGGTCATCACGGGCTTTGCCAGCGTGTGCGTCAATGGTGTCGAGGTGCACCTGGACACCAGCACACCCGTCAGCGAGGACGGCGCGGACGTGCCCTTGAGCGCCCTGGCCGTAGGCAAGCTGGTGGCGATTCAGGCGACGGGCTCGGGGCCCGAATACGCGGCCCGTCGCATCGCAGTGCTTCATGCCGTGGTCGGACCGGTGGCCGCCGTGAACCGCGCCGAAGGAAGCCTGCAAGTTCTGGGGCAAACCGTGTGGGCGCCATCGGCCGCATCGGTCGCCGACATCCGTGTGGGCCAATGGGTTCAGGTGAGCGGCTACCGGCGTACCGGCGGAGCCATTGAAGCCAGTTTTGTCGGGCAGATTGCCCCGCGTGCCGAAGCGCAACTCAGGGGGCCGCTGGAGCGCCTGCCAGGTGGCGAGACGCGGGTCGGGGGAACCTCGGTGCGGCTGGCCGGTGCAACGCTTCCGGGCTCTACAGAACGCGGAACAGAGGTTAGCGTCCAGGGCATCTGGGATGGTGCCGCGCTGCAGGCACGTAGCCTGGAGTCGGAGCCCACGCGGCGCAGTCTGGGTACGGCCCACGAGGTGCTGGTGGAGGGCCTGGTGCACTCGGCCAACGGGCAGTCAATCAACCTCGGTGCGCAAGGCTGGCAGTTGGCCGAGCGCACCGAAGTTCGGGGCGGCAGCCTGAAGGATCTGGCCGCGAACCAGCGTGTACGGGTGCTGGCCCAGGTGGGCCCTGGGCAACGTATGGAAGTCCGGCGCATTGACATCGACCGCAGCAGCCGTCGCTCCAGCAGTACCACGCTCAACAGCAACCCGGAGCGGATTGACGATTCGAGCTCCTCCGAACGCAAGTCCGAGCGCACATCGGATGACAGCCGCTCGGGCAGTTCCGACTCCGGCAGCGGCAAGTCGACGGACACCTCCGGCAAGTCCGGCTCGACTTCGACTTCAGGTAGTTCCGGAACATCAGGGTCTTCCGGCAGCTCGGGTAGTTCAGGAAGTTCGGGCTCATCCGGCAGCTCAGGGAGCAGCGGGAGCACCAGTGGCTCCAGTGGCTCCGGCGGGTCGGGCAGTTCCGGGGGCTCCGGCAAGAGCAGTGGCAAGTAACCCGGGTGTGAACCACCCCATGCCCAAAGCAAAGACCTAGTTCGAGCGCCCGCGCACTGCCTGAAAGGCAGCCTCGAACTCTTCCACCGACACCGGCTTGCCAAACAAATAGCCCTGGTAAGCGAAGCAACCCTGGGTGGCCAGAAATTCCTTCTGCGCTTCGGTTTCCACGCCCTCGGCAATCACCGACAGGCCCAGGCTCTCGGCCAGTGCAATCACCATCTTGGCAATGGCGGCATCGTTGGGGTCGACCAGAATGTCGCGCACAAAACCCTGGTCAATCTTGAGTTGATCCAGCGGAAGCCGTTTGAGAAAGGCCAGCGAGGAGTAACCGGTACCGAAATCGTCCATCGAAAACCGCACCCCGACCGACTGCAGCGCGCGCATTTTGGTAATGGTGTTTTCCACGTCCGATACCAATACGCTTTCGGTCAACTCCAGCTTGAGGCGCTCAGGGTTGGCACCGGTTTCGGCCAGCACCTGCATCACCACATCCACAAAGTCGGCGCGCATCAACTGGCGGCCACTGATATTGACCGCCACCGTCAGGTGACTGGCCTGCGGGTTGCTTTCCCACCGCACGATTTGCTGGCAGGCAGTTTTCAGCACCCAGCGACCCAGCGGCAAAATAACGCCGGTCTCTTCGGCCGCAGGAATAAACAGCGCGGGTGACACCATGCCGCGCTCAGGGTGGCGCCAGCGCACCAGCACTTCGGCCCCATTCAGGCGGCCCCGGAAATCCACCTGCGCCTGGTAATGCAGCACGAACTCCTGCTGCACCAGCGCCTCGCGCAAATCGGCCTCCAACGCCACGCGGTTGCTGATGGCGTGCTGCATGCTGGTGTCGAAAAAGCGCAAGGTGTTGCGACCGGCCGCCTTGGACTCGTACATGGCCAGGTCGGCACGCTTGAGCAAATCGTCCATGCTCTCTTTTTGCTCGCCAAACAAGGTGATGCCAATGCTGGGTGTGCTGATGAAGGTCGACTCGCCCAGCAAGTAGGGTTGGTTCAGGGTTTCCAGAATTTTCTCGCCGACCAACTCGGTCTGGGTCGCTGCCACATAAGCGTCTTCACTCAGGTCGAGCAGCATCACCACAAACTCGTCGCCACCCAGTCGGGCTACGGTGTCAACCTCGCGCACGCAGGCCACCAGACGCTGCGCGACCTGCTTGAGCAGGCGGTCGCCCATGTCATGCCCGCGCGTGTCGTTGAGCACCTTGAAATTGTCCAGGTCCAGAAACAACAGCGCACCCCTGCGCTTGTGCCGCGCACTGGTGTTGAGCGCCTGGCCGAGGCGGTCGAGCAGCAGGCGCCGGTTCGGTAAACCAGTGAGCGAGTCATAAAAAGCCAGGTTGCGAATTTCTTCTTCAGCCTGCTTGCGGTCGGTAATCTCGGTCATGGTGGCCACGTAATGGGTCACTTGACCCAGCCCATCGCGCAACGCCGTGACGTTGAGCCACGACGGATACACCTCGCCGTTTTTGCGCCGGTCCCAAACCTCCCCATGCCAGCCGCCACTGGTATTGAGGCCCTGGGTCATCTCGGCATAAAACGCTTCTTCGGTCTTTTCCGATCCCAGCAAATTCTGTGGCATCTGCCCGAGCGCCTCGTCCGAGGTATAGCCTGTGATCTTGGTAAACGCAGCATTGACGCGCAGGATCTTCCATTCGGGATCGCAGACAAAAATGCCTTCGTGCGACTCGAATGCCGTGGCAGCGATGCGCATTTCTTCCTCTGCCAACCGGCGCTTCGTAATGTCGCGAAACACCGTGCTGGCCAGCACCTCGCCTGCGGCACTTTGGTACAGCACCGATGACACTTCGATTTCAAACGGCGTGCCATCGGCCCGAATAAAGTTGATCTCGCCCCGGGCTGAGCCCTCCCGCTGCCGCTTGGCAAACAGCGGCGGAATGCGCGGGTCGTTGGGATCGAGAAACAGCTTGCGCCCGCCTTCGATCAGCTCCTGCTCGGTGCGGCCCAGCATGGCGCAAGCGGACGGATTGATGGCAAAAAGCTGGCCATCGGTGGCACGGCCCAGCATCACGCCGTCCATGCTGTTATCAAACAACTGGCGGTAGCGCTGCAACGATTCTTCCTGGGCCTTCTGGGTACGCCGGAACTCGCTCAGGTCCGTCATCATCCCGGAGATGCGCGTGGCCCAGCCCGTGTCGTCGCGGGTGATGTAGCCCCGGCACACCACCGGAATCCGGCTTCCATACCGATGCTGCAGTTCCAGTTCAGCACTGAACCGAACCTGCCCGCTGCGCACCGCCTCCCGAATCACGTCGTTGATGTGGCGCAGATCGTTTGGCGGAAAAAGCCGGGGACTCAGGTCCTCGCCGTCGGGCAAATCCCCGGGCTGGTAACCCACCATGTCCAACGCGCGTTCCGAAAAATAGATCGCACCCGTAGCCACATCGCGGTCCCACCAGCCATCGTTGGTGCCTTTCAACACCAGCTCCAACTGGGCTTTGGTGTTTAGCAGCTCGGCCTTGCTGCGGCGCACCCGCTCATGCTCCCAGCGCAGCTCCATCTGGGCGATCACCTGGCGGGACAGCGTGGCCAGTATTTCGCACTGGTCGGAGCTGAAGTCGCGGGGAATCCGGTCCATCACACACAGAGTTCCCAACGCATGGCCGTCGCTGCTGATCAGCGGTGCGCCGGCATAAAAACGCACATGGGGCGCCAGCAGCACCAGCGGGTTATTGGCAAACCGGGGATCGGCCAGCGCATCGTTGACGACCAGCACCCCGCTGGACTGGATCGCCGTGTTGCAAAAAGCGATATCGCGCGGCGTTTGGGTCGCCTCCATGCCCTGACGCGATTTGAACCACTGGCGGTCCCGGTCAATCAGCGAAACCAGCGCAATCGGGGTGTTGAAGTACAGCGCCGCCAGATGCGTCAACTCGTCAAAGCCGCGCTCGGGTGGGGTGTCCAGAATCTGCAGGTCATCGAGCGCGCGCTGGCGCGCCAGTTCACGCGCGTGCGCTTCGAGCGCGTCGCTGAGTTCTTCCGGTTTGGGCGTTCTGGATGCCTGCATTGCTTGAGCTTTCCCTAGGCAGAAGTGTCCCACAACCGGGGCCGCTTCTGCAGGCAAATTAGCCCAGTGCGGGGACCACGCCGGCGCGGTCCTGTTGCTGCCGGAAGGCCAGCGGCGTGCTCCCGGTGCGGCGCCTGAAAAAACGCGAAAAGTACGCAGCGTCCTCAAACCCCAGCTCCGCCGCAATCGTGCCAACCGGCGCCGCCGTATAGATCAGCCGGCGGCAGGCCTCTCGCGTGAGGCGCTGGTGCACGACTTCTAGCGCGCTGAAACTGCTCACCCCACGCGCCAGCCGGTTCAGCCGCTGGGTGGGCAAGCCCAGCCGGTCGGCATATTGCTGCAAGGTCCATTGCTCCAGCAGGTGCTGCTCCACCAATTGCAGGAAGCGGGTAAACATGCGCCGATTGCGCACGCTGCGCCCACCCTGCGAGTCGCTGCGCGTCGGGCGCAATTGCGACAGCAACCAAACCACCGACCGTGCCAGCCACGGCACAGTGGGTGACTCCGACGCGCCTGGGGCGTAAAACTCGGCCAACAGGTTCTGCAACAGCGCCGTGATGCGCGCGCCGATCGCCCTGTCTTCCCCCAGGGGCAACACCAACGCAGTTTCAAACACGGCGCAAAACGCCGCCCCGACCGGCTGAAACTCGCCTTCCACCAGGAAGCGTTCGCTCAAAGTGAGCACCAGGCCATCCGTCTCCGGCGCAAACTTGAAGCCATGCACCACCCCGGGCGGCACCACCAGAGCGACCGGTCCGCAAACCTGCTGACCAACCCCATCCAACTGCACATCGAGCGCCCCGCTGGCGACCCATAACACCTGGTACAGGCCCTTGTGGATATGCGGCGAAATTTCCCATTCGTACAAACTGCTGCGGGCCCGCACTTCCTCAATATGCACCGCCTCCTGAACCGGTGAGCTGGCCTCTCCATAGAGCGCAAAGGCGGGAATGGCGGCCTTGGGGGAGGTTCGCAGGAGCTTTGGCGGCGGCGTGGACATAAGCAGCATTTTGAATGAAAAGTACCAATTCTTGTCACGGTTTATGCCGTGCGTTTTGGACCCGGCAGCCCTACAGTTCGTCACATTCCAAAAACAGGAGACCCGCCATGTTCAGCTTTGACCCGTATTCGCCGGCCGTTGATGCCGACCCGTTCCCGTACTACAAGCAGTTGCGCGACGAGGCACCCTGCCACTGGAGCCCCGAGGCACAGATGTGGATCCTGTCGCGTTACGCCGACATCGTGTCCGCCGGGCAGGACTGGCAAACCTATTCGAGCGCCAGCGGCAATCTGATGACCGAATTGCCCGGTCGCGCCGGTGCCACCCTGGGCAGCTCCGACCCACCAAAACACGACCGCCTGCGTGGCCTGATCCAGCATGCCTTCATGAAGCGCAACCTGCTGGCGCTGGAAGAACCCATCCGCGATGTGGCCCGGCAGGTGTTCGGCCAACTCAAGGGCGCCAAGGAATTTGACTTCAAGGACGTGTCTTCGCAGTTCACCGTGAAGGTGTTGATGGCAGCTCTGGGCCTTCCCATGGGCGAAGAGGCTTTGGTGCCCGAGCACGAGGTGCGCGAAAACGCGGTGCTGATGGTGCAAAGCGATGCCCGTACCCGCGCCAAGGGCCCGGAGCACATTGCCGCCTACAACTGGATGCAGGACTACGCCGCAAAGGTCATTGCCATGCGCCGCGCGGAGCCGCGCAACGACTTGATCAGCAACTTTGCGCTGGCCGAAATTGACGGCGACCGCCTCGACGACCGCGAGGTGCTGCTGACCACCACCACGCTGATCATGGCGGGTGTGGAGTCTTTGGGCGGCTTCATGATGATGTTTGCCTACAACCTGGCCAGCTTCGATGAAGCCCGGCGTGCCGTGGTGGCCAACCCTGCGTTGCTGCCCGACGCGATTGAAGAAAGCCTGCGCTTCAACACCTCGGCCCAGCGCTTCCGCCGCCGCCTGATGAAAGACGTGGAGCTGCACGGCCAGACCATGAAGCAAGGCGACTTTGTCTGCCTGGCCTATGGATCGGGCAACCGCGACGAGCGCCAGTACCCCAACCCCGATGTGTACGACATCACGCGCAAGCCGCGCGGCCACCTGGGCTTTGGCGGCGGCGTGCATGCCTGCCTGGGCACGGCGATTGCCCGCCTGGCGGTGAAGATTGCGTTTGACGAGTTCCACAAGGTGGTGCCCGACTACACGCGCGTGGCCGATCAGTTGCCGTGGATGCCATCAAGCACTTTCCGCAGCCCCTTGGTGCTCGCGTTAAAAACTCAATAATCTGCTTTCACACAAGGGTGCGCCGCCAGTAGCTGGCAGCGCCTTTTTTTGCATTTGGAGACGCCCCATGGCCAACATCACCTACATCGAATCCAACGGTCAAACCACCACCATCCACCTCAACGACGGCTGGAGCCTGATGCAAGGCGCCACCGCCAACGGCATTGACGGCATCGTGGGGGAATGCGGCGGCTCGTGCGCCTGTGCCACCTGCCACTGCTATGTGGACGAAGCCCGCCTGGGTGACCTGCCCGAAGCCAGCGCCGGTGAACTCGACATGCTGGAAAACGTGGCCGCCGAACGCAAGCCCAACAGCCGCCTGGCCTGCCAGATCAAGGCCACGGTCGCGCTGGAAGGCCTGATCATCCGCCTGCCCGAGACGCAGGAATGAGCACGCCGCTGCAGGCCGAAGACAGCGTCATCATCATTGGCGCGGGCCAGGCCGGGGTGCAAACCGCCGAAGCCTTGCGCACGCTGGGTTTTGCCGGTGCTATTCACTTGCTGGTTGATGAGCCGCATGCGCCGTACCACCGCCCGCCGTTGTCCAAAGCCTGGCTGGCCGGTGAAATGGACGCCGCCCAACTGGTCATGCGCAGCCCCGAGGTGCTGGCGCGCAAAAGCATCCGCTTGCGCACCGACTGCAGCGTGCAAGCCATTGACCGTGCTGCCAAGACCGTGGCGCTGGCCGATGGCAGCCAACTGTCCTACACCGGCCTGGTGCTGGCGACCGGCTCCACGCCGCGTACCTTGAGCGCCTTGAACCTGCCTGGCGCCGATGCCAAAGGCGTGCTGGCGCTGCGCTCGTTGGACGATGCCTCAGCGATCTCGGCGCACATGGCAACGTGCGTGGAAAAGAGCCTGGGCGTGGTGGTCATTGGCGGCGGCTTTATCGGCCTGGAAGTGGCGGCCACGGCACGTAAAAAGGGTCTGACGGTCACCGTGCTGGAAGCCGCACCGCGCCTGTTAGGCCGCGTGCTGGCGCCGGTGCTGTCGGACTGGTACGCCGCGCTGCACCGCAGCCATGGCGTGAATCTGGTGCTGGACGCCCGGGTGGCGGCGATCGAAGTGGATGCAACCGGCGCGGTGAGCGCCGTGCGCATGGCCGACGGCAGCGCGGTTCCCGCCGGCTTGGTGGTGGTGGGCATTGGCGTGAACGCCAACGATCAACTGGCTGCCGCTGCCGGTCTGGCATGCGAGCGCGGCATTGTGGTGGACGCCTGCGGGCGCACCAGCGATTCCGCCATCGTAGCCGCCGGGGACTGCACCGCACGCCGCGTGGCCGATGGCACGCTGTTGCGGCTGGAGTCGGTACAGAACGCGACCGAACAGGGCAAATCGGCAGCGGCCGCCCTCATGGGTCAGGACCGCCCGTTCACTGCCACGCCCTGGTTCTGGAGCGACCAATACGACAAAAAGTTGCAAATGGCAGGCTTGTCGATGGGCGCAGACGCCTGGGCCGTGCGCGGCAACATGGCCGGCGACCTTGCCACGGCCAGCTTCACTGTGTTTCACTTCCAGGGCAGCAAGCTGCTGGCGGCCGATAGCATCAACGCCAGCAAGGACCACCTTGCGGTGCGCAAATTGCTGGATGCAGGCCAGTCCCCCACAGCGCAGCAGGTGGCCGATCCGGCCGTTGAGTTGGCCAGCCTGATCGCCAAGTAAACACGCGACCCATGGCCGCGCCCCTGAGGGCTGCGGGCCCGCCACATTCACTTACAAAAATATCGGCGAAAATCGAGGGCTGAAAGCACCCCTGCACACGAAAATCCAACGTTTGGCGGGATAGTCACGCGACGCGGCATTGAGGAAATGTCCAAGTCGCCTGCCAGTATTTTCCAAACGCATGAATTTTGACGCAGCGACTTCGCACACCCTACCGCCTGAGCCCATAGTCTGGGGTCGCGCCGGTGCGCCCTGGCGCTGGCCCGAGTCGCGTGTGATGAACACGGTGCTGCTGTCGCTGCTGGCGCACGCGCTGCTGCTGACCCTGCACTTCGACATTGCCGGCATCGGCCTGCCCGAAACCCTGTTCAACGACAGCAGCCGCACCGGCGTCGAACCCGCCCTCAGCGTCAAGCTCGAACCGCTACCCGCTGCCGCAGAAACCACCGCGCCGGCGGCCGCCCCACCACCCGAACCGGCGGCTGAAGCCCCACCCGCCAACGTCCGATTCATGCCAGCCGAAGTATTGGCAGCCCGCGAGGCAGCGCGACAAGCCGCACTGGAGCGCGCAGCGGCACGACAGCGCCAGGCCGAGCGTCGCCGCGAGTTGGCCGCCAAAAATGCCTTGAAGAAACCGGTGGTGCCGCAAGAAAAACCGGTGGAAGTAGCCGAGGCCGAAACTCCTCCTCCGCCTGCGCCGGAGATCGATGCCGCCGCTGAGGAAGCACGCCGGCAGGAGCTGGCGCAACTTGAAGCCGCGCAACAACTGGAGCTTGCCCGCCAGGAATTGGCCAAACAGGAAGCCGCGCGAGCCGAGGCCCAACAGGCTGAACTGGCAAGGCAGATTGCGGCGCAACAGGAAGCCGCAAAGCAGGCCGCTGCCCAGGCCGAAGCGGCCCGTGTGGCTGCGGCGCAGGAGGCGGCACGGGTAGAAGCCCAGCGCGCCGAGGCCGCACGACAAGAACAGGTGCGCCAGGCCGCGATCCAGCAGGAAGCCCAAAGGGTGGAAGCACAAAAGGCGGAGGCAGTACGTCAGGAAGCCGCCCGTGCCGAGGCCGCGCGCCAGGAGGCCCAGCGCGTGGAGGTGCTGCGCCAGGAAGCTGCCCGCCAGGAGGCCTTGCGCATCGAAGCGGCGCGACAGGCTGCGATTCAACAAGAAGCGCAACGGCAGGAAGCCCAGCGCCAAGAGGCAGCACGCGCCGAGCTAGCCCGACAGGCAGCGGCTCAGGAAGCGGCACGCCTGGCCGCATTGCAACAGGAGGCCGCGAAGCTCGAGGCGCAACGCGCCGAAGCCGCCCGCCAGGAGGCGCTGCGTGCCGAGGCGGCACGGCAGGCTGCAGCACGGCAGCAGGAACTGGCCCGCCAGGAACAAGCGCGTGAGGCCGCCGCCCAAGAGGCAGCGCGCCAGGAAGCCCTAAAGGCCGAAGCCGCCCGCGTTGCTGCGGCCCAGGCAGCACAGCAGGAAGCGGCACGGCTGGAAGCACAGCGCGCCGAGCAAGCCCGACAAGAGGCACAACGTGCCGAGACTGCACGCCAGGCGGCAGCCCAGGAAGCAGCGCGTCAAGCGGCCGCAAAACAACAGGAGTTGGCACGGCAAGCCGCCGCTCAGGAGGCCGCACGTCAAGAAGCCCAAAAGGCGGAAGCCGCCCGCGCCGCTGCAGCGCAGGCCGCACAACAGGAAGCCGCTCGCCAGGAAGCGCAACGCGCTGAAGCCGCAAGACAAGCAGCGGCACAAGAAGCAGCCCGCCAAGCGGCGGCGCAGGAGTTGGCACGCCAGGCGGCCGCCCAGGAAGCGGCGCGACAAGACGCAATACGTGCCGAAGCCGCCCGTGCCGCTGCAGCCCAGGCAGCACAGCAGGAGGCCGCCCGTTTGGACGCCCAACGCGCCGAGGCTGCACGTCAGGCCGCCGCTTTGGAGGCCGGACGGCTGGAAGCCTTGCGCCAGGAACAGGCAAGGCAGGAAGCCGCGCGGCAAGAGCAGGCACGCCAAGAGACGCTGCGGCAGGAACGCGAACTGGCTGCGCGGGCCGAGGCCGCCCGTATTGCCCAGGAAGCAGCCCGTGCGCAGGAACGCCAACAAGCCGCCAGCAAGCCGCCACCGCCACCGGTGGAACCACCGGCTGAAAAGCAGCGCCGTCGGACCCTTATCGGGCGACCCGATCAGGATGACCGGTTGGCCGTATTTGCCGAGGCCTGGAGCCAGCGCGTGCAGTTCAACGGCGACTTTGAATTCCTGGAGGCCGCCAAAACCGGGCCGTACACCAACCCGATCGTCACCGTCACCCTGCGCGCGGACGGCAGCGTGGAAAGCGTGGTGTTCAAGCGTTCCAGCGGCATCGCGGGCATCGACGATGCCATTCGCGTCATCGTCGCGTCGCTGGCGCCCTATGCCCGCATCCCCTCAGAATTGGCGATGGACTACGACGTGGTGGAAGTCACCCGCCTCTGGACCTTTGGCAGCGGTTTGCGCCTGATCAAGACCGGACGCTAGGGCTCCGTGTTCGGGGCACGGACAAAGCCCGCAGGTTGAATTCGACCAGACGTGTGATCAATTCCAACGGAAGCGGAATCTGGTGGGGAACCTGAATGGCACCCTTGGTAGTCTTGAAAGCGGCCAGCTCCGAGGCATGGGCCTCGATGGCGGCAGCCCCCGGGTACAAGCCGATGTGGCCGGTAAAGGCACCGTAGTGAAAAATGTTCCGGCTGAGCTTGAAGGTCGGGATGCCGTAACTGATCTTCTCGTCTGCACCCGGTAAGAGCGATGCGACATGGGCCCGAATGCATTCGAGCCGGACGCGCACGGCATCAGGGTACTTGGCGATGTAGTCCTCCACGGAAGTGGTCTCAGGCATCGCTGGCCCCCAACACCCAACCGCTATCGGACTGCCGCCGCTTGGTCCGGCTTAGCCGGCCAGCGCGACGTAGACCTCTTGCACGTCATCGTGTCCATCGATGGCGGCCAGGAAGGCTTCGACTTCTTCCAGCGCTTCGGCGCTCAGGCTGGTGGGGTCCACCGGGTTTTTGGGCTTGTAGCCGAGCTTGGCCGACACCACGGTAAAGCCGTGCGCGGGGAGGGCGCGGCTGACGATGTCGAGCTCGGCAGGGTCGGTGTAGAACAGGGTGTTGCCTTCTTCGGCGGCTTCCAGGTCTTGGGCACCGGCTTCAATGGCAGCGGTGTCGGCGTCGGCACCGGGTTGGGCCGGGCTGGCCTCGATCATTCCCACATGGTCAAAGTCCCAGGCCACCGAACCGGACGTGCCCAACTGGCCCTTGCGGAACAGCACGCGCATTTCGGGCGCGGTGCGCTTCACGTTGTCGGTCAGGCATTCGACCATCACCGCCACCTGGTGCGGGGCAAAGCCTTCGTACATCACGCGCTCGTAGTTCGTGGCATCGTCGCCGGTGCCCGAGCCCTTTTTCAGGGCGCGCTCCAGCGTGTCCTTGGGCATGGAAACCTTGCGCGCCTGTTCCACCACCAAGCGCAGGCGGGCGTTGGTGGCCGGGTCGGCGCCGCTGCGCGCGGCCACGGTAATTTCCTTCACCAGTTTGGTGAACATCTTGCCTTTGGCATTGGCAACCAGATCTTTGCCCTTTGCTTTCCACTGCGCGCCCATGGGTGACTTCCTTGTGTTGTGTGAGGCGCCGAGGGCGCCGGGGTGGGAGGATGATAGTGGGCTTTGCTCCCGTCATGCGATGGCGAGTGTTTGATCAAATCCAATACTCCCGGACCCCCGGTAACGCACGAGCTGGGTTGTAAGCGCTGACAGCACGTGAGGTTTCAGGTAAAGTTGCTCTATTCTGATCTGTCTGGTCAGATTTTTGAAACAACGGAGGTGCTTCGTGCAAACATGGCAAATGCAAGCCGCAAAAGCGCGCTTTTCCGAGTTGGTGAAGCATGCGGCCGATCACGGCCCACAAGACATTACGCTGCATGGTCGTTCGGTGGCGGTGGTGGTTTCACGCGAACTGTTTGACCGTCTGAGCGGCAACCCCGATTCGCTGGTGGACTTCATGCAGCAGTCACCCTTGTGCGAACAAGACGATCTGCAATTCGAGCGCGACACCAGCTTGCCGCGCGAGGTAAGCATTTGAGCTACCTGATAGACACCAATGTGTTGTCAGAACTGCGGCGCAAGCAGCCCCAGCCCGAAGTGGTGGCTTGGTTTGCGCAAAGGCCGCGCCAAACGCTGTACATCAGCGTGCTGACGCTGGGTGAAATCCGCAAGGGCATTGAACGGCTCGACCCGGCGCGCCAACAGCCTTTGCTCGACTGGCTGGAGGTAGAACTGCCCAATTACTTTTTGGGGCGCCTGCTGGCGGTAGATGCCCAAACGGCCGACCGCTGGGGCCGGCTGCTGGGCAGCGCGGGTCGCCCCTTACCGGCCGTGGACAGCCTGCTGGCGGCCACCGCGCTACAGCACGATTTGACGCTGGTAACGCGCAACACGGCTGACTTCGAAGGAACGGGTGTGCGCCTGATCAACCCCTGGAGGGTTTGAGCCTGGGCTGCAAAAACGCCCACGCAATGCCCGCCGCCAGGCACTGAAACGCAATGATGGCCAGCACCGAGCCGCCCCAGTCCCAGCGTTCGTAGGCGTGGCCCGCGACCCAGGTACCGGCCGCGCCGCCGGCGTAGTAGCTCAGGTAGTAAATGCCGGTGGCCAGCGAGCGGCCTTCGGTGACGTTGTCGGCAATGTGGCTGATGGTGGACGACTGGCAGATAAACACGCCGGTCGAGCACACCGCCAACCCGACGATCACCGCCACCAGGCTGGGCAGCAGCGTCAGCAGCAGCCCCGCCGCTGAAAAACTCAGGCTGAACAGCACCGCTTTCAAGAACCCATGCCGCACCACATGGCGCGCCGCCATGGGGGTGACCACCACGCCCACCAGATAGACGCCGAACACATTGGCCAGATCGGCTGTGGAAAGGTTGAACGGCGCGCCGGCGAGATGCAGGTTCACATAGGTGAAGCTGCCCACCAGCGAAAACAGCACGCAAAAACCCACCGCGCAAATCGCCAGAAAGCGCCGGTTGCTCAGGTGCCGGCCCAGCGTTTGAATGGCCCCGCGCGCGTTGCGGTTGGCGACAAAGTGGCGCGAGGGCGGCAAGCGCCACAGCACCAGCAGGGCACCCAGCAAGTTGAGCAGCGCCAGCGCCAGAAAGGCACCGCGCCAGCCCAGCACGTGGCCCGCGTGCCCGGTGATAAAGCGACCGCAAAATCCACCCATGACGGTGCCGCCCACATAGGTGGCCGTCATGCGGGCCACGCCACCGGCGCTGAACTCTTCCGACAGGTAGGCGATCAGCACCACCACAATGCCCGGCACTGCCAGCCCCTGCAAAAAGCGCAACACGACGATGGCCTGCAGGCTGTCGGCCAGCGGAATCAGCGCGGTCGGCAGGGTGAGCGCGAACAACGAAGTGCACAGAATCACCTTGCGCCCCAATGCATCGGACAGCATGCCCATAAACGGCGACACCAGCGCAATCGCGAGCACGGTGGCACCCACGGTGGCACCGGCCTGCACCGGCGTGGCGTTGAAGTCCTGCATGACCATGGGCAGCACCGCCTGCATGGAATACACATTCAGGAAGGCAAAGAAACCGATGATCCAGACGATGGGGCGTGAGGCCTGCATGGCTGCATCTTAGAGGGCGTAACCTCGGCCTTGGGCAACAATGGCGACTTGCATAGCGAAAGGAAACCATGGACCGCTTGCTCTCCATGCGGGTTTTTCAAAAGGTCATTGATGAGGGCGGCTTTGCCGCTGCTGCGCGCGCGCTCGACCTGTCGCCCGCCGTGGTGACCCGCCTGGTGGCCGACCTGGAAGAGCACCTGGGCACGCGCCTGCTGCACCGCACGACGCGCAAGCTGTCGCTCAGTCCGGCCGGCGAAAACTACCTGAGCCGGGTGCGCGCCATCGTGCAGGATATTGACGAGGCTGACCGCGCGGTGAGCTTGGACACGCGGGAGCTGGCGGGTGTGCTGCGCATCCTGGCACCCCCGGTGCTGGCCACCCATGTGCTGGCGCCGCTGATTGCAGGCTTCCGCCAGCGGCATCCCAAAATCTTGCTGAACATTGAAGTCGACGCGCTGGAAGACCCGCCGATTCAGGACTTTGACGTCACCCTGCTGCCCACCGACAACCAGTTTGACGGCGATGTCGTGGCCAGAAAAGTGTCGGCCACCGAAGCCATTCTGGTGGCGGCACCTAGCTACTTGCAGCGGCGCGGAGCGCCGGTGCACCCACAGGAACTGGCAAACCATGACGTGCTCCGGCTCAAATCCGCCGACCAACGCCCGCGTGTCTGGCGTCTGCTGGACTCCGACCACAACGACGCCCCGCTGGATGTGGCGGTCGACCCGGGCCTGTGGGTCAACCACAGCGACAGCCTGCTACGCGCCGCGCTGGATGGTGCCGGCATCACCTCAGTAGCACTGGACCTGGCCGCCCCGTACCTGATGCGAGGCGAGTTACTGCGCGTGCTGCGCCCCTGGATTTCCGGACGGCTCACGCTATACGCAGCGTTACCCAGCCGCCAGTTTTTGCCCGAGCGTACCCGCGTATTTCTGGACTACCTGACCGAGCAAACCCGCCTCAAAGTCGACGCCGCCCTGTTGGCCTGCAACGCCTGTTAGCGAGCGCCAGACGGGAGTTGGGGCGGCGAAGCGTTTTGCGCAGGTAAAGGAGGAGGCCGCAACGCGGCCGGGGGACACGGAGCAAGACGCTTTGCCGCCCCGACTCCCTGCCTCTTAGCAAGGGTTAGAGCTGAACCGGCTGCCCGGTAGCCGCACTCTGCGTCGCCGCATCCGCCAGCTTTTGTGCCGCAACCCCATCCGCCACTGTCGTGCGGAACGGCTTGCCGCTTTGCAGGCAGTCGAAGAAGTGCTCGATCTCCAGACGATAGGCCGCGGCGTAGCGCTGCAGGAAGAAGGCTTCGGGCTTGTCGGCCCTGATGCCATTGGCATTCCAGGCCACCACCTCGGTGGGCGTGTGGTTGCCACACTGCAACATGCCGGTGGAACCCAACACTTCAAAGCGCTGGTCGTAACCGTAGGCTGCGCGGCGGGTGGTGTTGATCTGGCACAGGCGACCCTTGCGGGTGCGGATGGTCACGGCGGTGCTGTCGTAGTCGCCCACGGCCTTGATGGCGGGGTCGGTCAGCACCGAAGCGGTGGCGCTCAGCCACTCGGCTTCGTCGCCGTCGCTGCACAGAATCCAGCGGAACACGTCAAAGTCGTGAATCAGCATGTCGCGGAAGATGCCGCCCGATGCCTTCATGTACTCGACCGGAGGCGCGCCCGGGTCGCGGCTGGTCACGACCAGCATTTCGGGGTTGCCGATTTCACCGGCCAACAGGCGCTGGCTGGCATTGTTGAAGGTGGGGTCGAAGCGACGCTGAAAACCGATCATGCAGGCCACACCGGCGTTCTTGACCGCTTCGCCGCAGGCAATAGCGCGGGGCACCGACAGGTCGACCGGCTTCTCGCAAAAGATGTTTTTGCCGGCAGCCGCCGAGCGGGAAATCAGGTCGCTGTGGGTGTCGGTGCTGGAGCAGATGGCCACCGCGTCGATGCTCTTGTCGGCCAGCACGGTCTCGATGGACGCCACCTCGGCGCCCAGCGTCTGCGCCAGGTCGGCAGCGGCGGCAGGCACCGGGTCAAACACGTATTTGAGCTGAACGCCGCTCAGGGCAGCAAGGTTGGCGGAGTGGATGCGACCGATGCGGCCGGCGCCGAAAACTGCAACGTTTTTCATGGGATTCCTAGCGATTCGAAAAAGTCTGGGGGTGTCTTAACGCGCCATTTTTCAGGCGACCCGGCGACTATAGAGGCTGCCAGCCGCTTTGAAAAGATTTTTCCAAAAAATATCCGAATTAAATTTCATTTCAATGACCAACCACTGGAAAAGCCGGGCAACAGGGCCAGAATGGGCTCGCGTTCCGACTTTGCAGCGGCGCCAAGCTCCGGCGAGGCTTAACTGCTTGACGGCAGCCCCAGCCATCGGGCGGCTTGGTCCCAGGTTTCAAAAGTGCGGGTTTCATGCAACATGACCGCCTCCGCCACCGCTTCCTTGATCTGGCTCTGCACCACGGGGTTTTGCAGCACAAAGGCGTACTTGATGCGGGGATTCACCATAAATCCGCCGATGCGCAGGGCGTTGATGTCGGCTTTCTGGCTGTCAGTGATGCCCTGGTAGTCGGCCCCGGTGTAGTCCGACAGGACATAACGCAAGCCGGTGTAATGCGGGCTGCTGGAAATGTCCTGTTCAGACTGCAACACATCGTGGAAAGACACCCGCCCGCTGAAACGTTTGATGGCGCCGTTGCGTTTCCAGTCGATGGTGTAGGGCATGCTTGGTGCGGTTGGGATGCGGTATGCAATTCTGGCGCAAGGCCCTAAACCGCAGTCGGCTTGTAGGGCAATTCCAGGGTGTAGGCCATGGCAATAAACAGGCTTTGCGCCAGCCCCATCGTGCTCGAAAGGGATCGAAAACCGAGCGTGGAGTTGTCCTGCACCACCAGCGTCACCTGGGCCAGTTTGGCCAGCGGGCTCATGCGGCTATCGGAAATGGCGACCAATTTGGCGCCGCGCTCCGCCGCCAGTTTGGCCACGGCCAGGGTTTCCTCGGCGTAGGGCGCAAACGAGATGGCAATCATCCCATCGCCCTTGCGCACCGAGCGCATTTGCCCCTGGTGCATGCTGCCGAGCGCACTGACCAGGCCAATGCGCTTCTCGGTGTGCTGCAGGGCGTAGTCGAGGTAGGCGGCAATGGGAAACGAGCGACGCGAGGCCACGATCCAGATGCAATCGGCCGCGCAAAGCAGGTCCACGGCTTTCTTGAAGGCGCCGGCATCCAGGCTGCTTTCGAGCTCCTGCATGCCGGCCACGCTGCCCGCCAGAAACTCCTTGGCAATGTCCACGCTCGACAGGTTGTTGGAGCCCGATTCAATCAGGTCGCGGATGCGGGCCTTGTAATTGCGACTGGGGGCCAACTGGCGCGACAGGTTTTCGCGAAAGATGGCCTGCAACTCGGTAAAGCCCGAAAAGCCGAAATGCTTGGCAAAGCGCACCACGGCCGACGGTTGCACGCCGCATTGGCGGGCCATTTCCTGAATACCTTCAATGCCCACGTGGTCGCGATTTTTCTCGATGTGCAGCGCAATCACCTTGAGCTGCTTGCTCAAAGAGTCGTATTCAGCCGAAATGCGCTTGATGGTTTGGTCCGCCGTGGGGCCGGGGGGTTTCGCAGTTGCCATGGTGAATGCAGAAATTGTTTTCCTTGTGTTTCATATTATGAAAACAAATTTGCATTTGTGCAAGGACGTTGCCAAGAAATGCATTTCGCGCCGCATCATAGCGGCGCCTAGGCTCCGGTCACACGCCCTTGCGGGTCAGCCAGCGCAGCAATTTTTCGTACAGTACTTGCGGCCCCACGGGCTTGCTGATGAAGTCATTCATGCCCACCTGCAAACAGCGCTCACGGTCTTCCGCAAACGAATTGGCGGTCAGCGCAACAATGGGCGTATGGGCATAGCCGGGCAGGCTGCGTACGCGGATCGTAGCCTCCAGCCCATCCATGTTGGGCATTTGCATATCCATCAAAATCAGGTCGTATTGCACGGTCGCACAGCGTTGCACCGCCTGCAATCCGTCTTCCGCCACATCGACCTGCAAGCCCACCTGCTCCAGCAGCATCGTGGCAACTTCCTGATTGAACGCGTCATCTTCAGCCAACAACACCCGGCGTCCGGAGTGCGCGCTTAGCAAGGCCGCCTCAGACTCCTCCATGGGGATGCTTTCCTCCAGGGCCGGGCCGGCAGTGCCCTTCGCCAGCAGCGCGGTAAACCAGAACGTACTGCCCCGGCCCAAAGCGCTGCGGGCTCCGGTTTCACCCCCCATCAGTTCCGCCAGCTTGCGCGTGATCGCCAGGCCAAGGCCGGTTCCGCCGTACTTGCGGGTGGTGCTGTTGTCGGCCTGCTCAAACACATTGAACAGCCGGGGAATGACCTCCGGCGCGATGCCAATCCCGGTGTCCTCCACCTCGAAGCGCACCATCACGGCCGATTCCGTTTCAGAAACCTTTCCGACCCGCACCACCACCCGGCCCCGCTCGGTGAACTTGACGGCATTGGTTGCGTAGTTGAGCAAACATTGCTGCAGGCGTGTGGCGTCACCGGTCAAAGGCACTGCAATGGCCTCACAGTCGACGACGAATTGCAGGCCCTTGCTCTGCGCCCGGTCGCGCAGCATGTTGACCACATTGCCCAGCACCGTGTCCAGGTGCACCGGTTGCTGCAAGAGGCTGAATTTGCCGGCCTCGATTTTGGACAGTTCCAGAATCGCGTTGATGATGTTCAGCAGGTGGTCACTGGCCACCTCCAGTTTGCGCATGCGCTCGGTCTGCTCTGCGCTCAAACCCGCCTTGCGCACCAGGAAGGCCATGCCGGTAATCGCATTGAGCGGCGTGCGGATTTCATGCGACATGTTGGCCAAAAAGGCGCTCTTGGCGGTATTGGCCTCTTCGGCTGCGGCCTTGGCCCGGATCAACTCCCGTTCGGCCGCTTTGCGCTCGGTGATGTCGGCCACAAAAACGATCAGCCGCTCAGGGTCATTGGCCGATGCGCCCTGATGGTGCACCGTGACATCGACCGGCACCATGCGTCCGGACACGGCGCGCTGCTCCGACTCCAGGTGCACCAGATCTGCGCGGCGCGCCTGTTCCACGATGTGATCAAAGCGCTCATCGCTCACATTGGGATCGATGGACTGAATCGGCATGCCCCGCATTTGCTCCACGCTGTAGCCCAGCAGGCGGGCCGCAAAGCCATTGACATCCAGCACCCTGCGGCTCGCGGTATCCACCCAGTGGATGCCGATGCCCACGCTGTCCATGGCCAGTTGGGTATCGTTCAGGCGCTGGTTGATGGCCTGCAGTTCCGAAGTTCGGGTAGCCACCAACTGCTGCAGATGGAAGCGGTGCTGCTTTAGCTCGTCATCCTGGCTGCGGCGCTCGGTGATGTCATCGTATGCGCCAAGAATGCCCACCAGATCGCCATCGGCGTTGCGCAGGGGAACCTTGGATGTTTCCAGCCAAATCCGCCGCCCGTCCGGCGTCGTCTGGGGCTCGACGAAACGCAGGCGTGGCTCCCCCGAAGTCATCACGGCGTGGTCGTCCTGTCGGTACAGATCGGCCTGTTCAACCCACCCCATGGCTTCGTCCTTTTGGCCCACCACGTCCCGTGGCCCGGCTTTGCCCGCATCCTGGGCAAATAGCTGGTTACACCCCATGTAGCGGCCCTCCTGGTCTTTCCAGAAGACGCGAAAGGGCACACTTTCCAGCACGGTTTGCAGCAAGACCTCGGTGGTCTGTGCCACCTCAAGTGCCCGTTGGCGGGCCCGTGTCAGGATTCCCACCAGTACCCCCAGCAGCACCGAAATTACGCTGCCGGTCAGGCCAATCAGCAACGGCGTCTGCTGCTCCGACGCCGACAGGTAGGTGGCGCTTGGATGCACCTCCAGCTTCCATTGGCGGCCATACACAGGGAAGGTCTGCACCGAAGGCATGTCTTGCGTTTCAACATGGTGGCGCTTGTAAAGCGTGCGGGGTTGATTGGACGGAATGTCGGCAATGGTGGAGCCCATATCGGTCAGCACCACATGCAGGTTCTTGAGCACGCCCTCGCGTTCCAGATTGGAAAACAGGTCCACCGCCCGCAAGGTGACGGCGACCGAACCCAGAAAATGGCGGTTGGACTCCTGCGTGAACACGGGCACCCGGACCACAAAACCAGTCTTTTCGGAAACTTCCTGAATCAGGTCAAACGGCCCACTGGCCGTAGGTTGCCCGGTGTTCATGGCATAACGCATGGACGCCAGATTGGCCGGTTGGGCGCTGATGTCCAGCCCGTGAACCGACCGGCTGGCCTCAAACGGCCACAGGTAGTCGGCTACGAAATACTCACTGCGCTCGCCCGCAGGGCGGATGGCAAAAGCGGGATAGCCCGCAGGGTCCAGTGAGGTATCGCGGCGCACTGCGCGCTCAAAGGCCTCCTTCTGGTCCGCCGGAACGTAGCGGGTAAAGGCAATGTTCTTGATGCCGGGATAGCGCTGTTCCACATTCAAGCGCTGCACGGCTTCGTCAAAGGCTTTGCGACTGGTTGCCGGATTGACAATGAACAGGCTGCGCAGGCCGAAGGCAAGTTCCGAATAGGTGTCGACCCGGCGGGTCAGCGCCTCCGAAATGCCCCGGGCGGCTTGATCCAGCCGGGCCTTCTCGACAAGTTCCAGTACACGGGCCTGGCTAATGGCCGCATACAGACTCACGCACAGGCCCAACGCCGTCACGGCAAGGCCCACGATCCAGTAACGCAGGGTACGGTTGAAAAGATTGGCAGGCATAGGCAGGCCTCAAATCGGCGCATGCCCACGGGCATGGCAAGGTGCCGCGGGGCGTGCGGGGACGCACCGAACTGCGGCCCGCTGGCAGCAAGGCCTGGAAATGAATTTCATTGTGGTTCCAACCGACTCTAAGAAGTCTTGTTCGTTTAATTATGAAGGATGGAAATACCGAAATCAGGAAATTCGGCCTCTGCTTAATCTGCCTCAAAATGGAACGGCATGAAGCACTACTTCCAATGGAGCGCCGCATTCGGTGCTTACTTCGCCATCCTGGGCTTATGGACCTCATTCGGGCCTTCCACCATGATGGCTGTCAACCCGCAAGCCGCCCCGGTCGCGCTGGCCTGCATCACCCTGGCCTACTTTGTGGCCACCCCCTTGGCCCACCGCATCTGGCGCTGGCTGGGGTTTTCGCGTGCCTTGCGCTGCATGGCCAGCGGCGTGCTGGTGTTGTTGATGGCGGCTGCGTGGCAACCGGCCTGGCTGGTGTGGTGCATGCCACTGGCGCTGATTTTTGGCTCCGGAACCTACACCCTGTGTGAGACGCGGCTTCTGGAAGACCTGGCGCAACGGGGGCAGGGCCATGCGTTCGGGCGCGCGCGCAAGTGGGGGTCGCTGGGGTTTTTGCTGGCGGCCACAGCGGGCGGTGCGGCATTTTCGGTAGGTGGTGTGACGCGCAGTTTTACCGGGGCATTGGCGGTCGGCGCCGGGGTGTATTGGCTGTGCTGCCTGGGCCTAAGTCGCAGCCTGGCCAGCGTTTCTGAGGCAGAACACGCCATGCCGGCACCCGATTCACAGCGGTCCGACGACGCCGTGGCCCAGGGCCCGATGCCCGTCGCTTCCACGCGGGGTGCCCGATTCGGCGGTTGTGCCGCCATTGCCGGTATGCGGGTGGCGGAGGCCGCCGCAACCACCTGGTTTGGTGCGTACTGGTTGCACACCGGCCACAGCCCGCTGGAGACCGGGGTGCTGTGTGCCGTGCCGGTAGCAGCCGAATTTCTGGCGATGTGGAAGGGCGGCCCGTGGATGCGGCGTACCAGCGCGGCGGCCATGATGCTGATCTGCTGCGGGGTCTCGGTGGTGCGCTGGGTGGGCACCCCGTTTTGCGAAACCCTGTGGTGTGCCGTGCCGCTGCAGGGCATTCATGCATTTACCTTTGGCTTCTTTTACCCGGCCTCGCTGGTGTGGCTAAAGCACACCTTTGGCGACGCCTTTTTCCACACCCGTTACCTCACCGAGTCGGTCGCACGCGCGGCGACTGCAGCCGTCACCTTTGTGGCTGCGGGCTGGGCGATTGCGACCCTGGGTTACATCGCCATTTACGCCACCTGCCTGGTGCTTACCGTCTTCAGCGGGCTGTGGTGGTTGCGGGCTGTGAAGGCCGTGCCCGGCAGACAGCGGACTTAAGGGCAGAGCTTGTCAACCGCTTTGACCAGTTGCGAAGGCGAAAAGGGTTTCACCATCCACGCCCGGGCGCCAGCGGCCTTGCCCTTATCGCGCATGGCGTCCTGGTTTTCGGTAGTCAACATCATGATGGGCATGAATTTGTAGTGGGGCAGGCCTTTGGCTGCCTTGACAAACTCAATGCCGTTGAGAACCGGCATGTTGACATCGCAAATGGTCATGCTGACGGTACGGCCATCCAGCAGGTCCAGTGCAGCTTTGCCATCGGCGGCCTCGATAACGGAATATCCAGCGCCCCCAAGGGCCATCTTTACGACCTGCCGCAAGCTGGCAGAGTCATCCACGACAAGAATAGTTTTAGCCAACGCTCACTCCAGTCTGATTTATTTTTGTTCACCCGTAAGGGCGGTTGCATTCTAAGGGAGCTTAAGGAGCGGATTCGGCCGTTCGAATTGGAAATTATTTTTCTAAAAAGCAATGACAAACGAAAATCCTGTTCATATAATTTGCCGCTGCCGATCCGTAAGTTCTAACGATTGGCGCCCATGGCCCCTGCCAGCGCAGAGGCATCCGATCCGACCGACGCCCACCTGAACCCGCACCATGCCCGCTATTCAATTTCCTGCCAACCGGCCAGTGGACCTCGCCTGCCTGGGGCGCCTGGCGGTCGACCTGTACGCCCAGCAATTCGGCAGCCACCTGGAAGACGCCCGCAGCATGGCCAAGTACCTGGGCGGCAGCTCGGGCAACCTGGCCTTTGGCGTGGCCCGTCTGGGCTTGCGCAGCGCCATGATTGCCCGCGTGGGCAATGAACAGATGGGGCGCTTCTTGACCCAGAGCCTGGCCGCCGAAGGCTGCGATGTGTCACAGGTGCAAATTGACCCCGAGCGCCTGACCGCGCTGGTACTCCTGGGCCTGAAAGACCGCGACACCTTTCCGCTGCTGTTTGTGCGCGAAAACTGCGCCGACATGGCGATTGACGCCGCGCAAATCAGCGAGTCGTTTATTGCCCAATGCCGCGCGCTGGCCATCACCGGCACCCACCTGTCCACACCGGTCACCCGCAAGGCCTCGCAAACCGCCCTCGATTACGCGGCACGGCACGGCGTGGTGCGTGTGCTGGACATCGATTACCGCCCGGTGCTGTGGGGTCTGACCAGCCGGGGTGCCGGAGAAAACCGCTACGTGGCCGATGCCCGCGTGACCGCGCAGTTGCAGGAAATGCTGCCGCACTTTGATTTGCTGGTCGGTACCGAAGAGGAGTTCTTTATTGCCGGCGGCGTGTCAGACGACATCATTGCCAGCCTGCAGGCGGTTCGCAAAATCAGCAAAGCCACGCTGGTGGTAAAACGCGGCGCCTTGGGCTGCTGCGTGATTGAAGGTGACATTCCAGCGCACATCGACGACGCGACCACCTACCGTGGCGAGCGCGTGGAAGTGCTCAACGTGCTGGGCGCAGGCGATGCGTTTCTGTCGGGTCTGATGTCCAGCCTGCTGCAAGGCAAGGACTGGGCCGAGTCCACGAAAGTGGCCAATGCCTGCGGAGCCATCGTGGTGTCGCGCCACGCCTGCTCCGCTGCCATGCCCACGCCCACCGAACTGGCGCACTGGTTTGGCGGCAGCCGCAACCCCAAGGTCGATGCCGACCAGCAACTCGCCCACCTGCACCGCGTCAGCATCGCCCGCCCGCAATGGGACGAACTCTGTGTCATGGCCTTTGACCACCGCAGCCAGTTCTATGACCTGGCGCGCGAAGCCAATGCCAGCGATAGCCGCATCCCAGCGCTCAAGAAGCTGCTGGTGCAAGCCGCCGCACAGGTTGAGAAGGACCGCGAACTGCAAGGCAACACCGGCGTGCTGATTGATGGTGGCGACTATGGCCGCGACGCCCTGGCCAGTGCCACCGGCCGTGGCTGGTGGGTGGGCCGCCCGGTGGAGTTGCCGGGCTCGCGCCCGCTGCGCTTTGACGGCACGCGTTCCATTGGCAGCGCCCTGATTCACTGGCCCACCGAGCATGTGGTGAAGTGCCTGGTGCACTACCACCCCGACGATGCCTACGCGCTGCGACTGGAGCAGGAGCAAAAGGTGCTGGAGCTGTGGGAAGCCACCCGCGAGAGCGGCAACGAACTGCTGCTGGAAATCATTCTGCCCAAGGCCCTGGTTGTGCCCGGCGAGGAAGATGCCGCCGTGCTGCGCGCCGTGAAGCGCTTTTACAACCTGGGCGTGAAGCCCGAGTGGTGGAAGCTCGCCCCCATGAGCGCCGAGGGCTGGCATGGCCTGGAGGTGCTGGTGTCGGAGCGCGACCCGCATTGCCGTGGTGCGGTAATTTTGGGACTGAACCAGCCCATCGCGCACCTGGTCGACAGCTTCCGCAACGCCACCAACCCGATCGTCAAGGGCTTTATGGTGGGCCGCAGCCTGTGGGTGGCGGAGTCGCTTGCGTGGCTGCGCGGTGAGACCGATGACGCTACATTCGTGGCCCGTGTCGCAGCCAACTACACCGTGCTGGTGGACGCCTGGCGCAACCGCCGCAGCCTGATTCGCACCGTGGCTTGATACAGGAGAACAAGGCAATGACAAGCATTCGATTGACCATGGCGCAGGCGCTGACAAAGTACCTGGCCGCGCTGCGCGTGGAAATGGCCGACGGCAGCATCCAGCCGTATTGCGGCGGTGTGTTTGCGATCTTCGGTCACGGCAATGTGGCGGCACTGGGCGAAGCCCTGTGGGCTGAGCGCGAGGCGCTGCCAACCTACCGCGCCCACAACGAGCAGGGCATGGCCCTGGCCGCCGTGGGCTTTGCCAAGGCGCACCTGCGCCAGCGCATGATGGCGGTGAGCAGCAGCATTGGCCCCGGTGCCACCAACATGGTGACAGCCGCTGCCGTGGCCCATGTAAACCGCATCCCTTTGCTGCTGCTGCCCGGCGACACCTTTGCAACGCGTGCGCCCGACCCGGTGCTGCAGCAGGTGGAGAGTTTTCAGCAAGGCGATGTGTCGGCCAACGATTGCTTCCGCCCGGTCACCCGCTACTTTGACCGCATTAACCGCCCAGAGCAGTTGCTGACCGCGTTGCCGCGCGCTATTCAAGTCATGACCGACCCGGCCAACTGCGGCCCGGTGTGTCTGGCGCTGCCGCAAGACGTGCAGGCCCACGCGTTTGATTACCCGACCAGTTTCTTTGAGCCCGAGGTGATTCGCTTCCGCCGCCCACCGGCCGATGCCATCGAATTGCAGCGCGCAGTCGCTCTGCTCAAGACCGCCCGGCGCCCGATGATCGTGGCCGGTGGCGGCGTGCTCTACAGCCAGGCCTGCGACACCCTGCGTGCGTTTGCCGAGGCCTATGGCATTCCGGTGGTCGAGTCGCACGGGGGAAAAAGCGCCTTGGCGTGGGACCACCCGCTCAACCTGGGTGCCATTGGCGTGGACGGCGGCCCTGCCGCCAATTTGCTGGCGCGCGAGGCCGATGTGGTGTTCGCCGTGGGCACGCGCCTGCAGGACTTCACCACCGGCTCGCACGCGCTGTTTGCCAAGTCCAAACTGCTGAGTTTGAATGTGCAGCACTTTGACGCCAGCAAATGGAGCGGCACCTCGCTGGTGGCCGACGCCAAGGTCGGGCTGGAACAACTAACTTCTGCACTGGGCGGCTGGGCAGCAGACGCTGCGTGGACCCAACGCGCCAAAGCAGAGGCGGCAGGCTGGGTCAACAAAGTGACCGCGCTCACCACCCACGTTCCCGCGCCAGGTACCTTGCCCTACGACGCCGAGGTGATTGGTGCCGTGCGCGATTCGCTGAACGATGCCGGTGGTGACAGCGGCACGCGCGACGTAGCGCTGTGCGCAGCAGGCACACTGCCCGCCGAGTTGCACAAGCTCTGGCGTGCCAGCCTGCCGGGCAACTACCACATGGAATACGGCTACTCCTGCATGGGCTATGAGATTGCCGGCGCGCTGGGTGTGAAGATGGCGCGCCCCGACCAGGAGGTGATCGTGATGGTGGGCGACGGCTCCTACATGATGATGAACTCCGAGCTGGCCACCTCCGTCATGCTGGGCAAGAAGCTCATCATCGTGGTGCTGGACAACCGGGGTTATGGCTGCATTCAACGCCTGCAAACTGCCACCGGCAGCGCTAAGTTCAACAACATGCTGGACGACTGCATTGGCGAAGGCGGCGAGGCCAGCCGCATTGACTTTGCCCTGCACGCGCGCTCCATGGGCGCTGATGCGGTGCACGTCAAAGACGTGGCCGAACTCAAGCGTGAGATGGCCCGTGCCCGCGCGGCCCAACGCACCCAGGTGCTGGTGATTGACACCACGCACACCCGGGTCACTGCAGAAGGCGGATGCTGGTGGGAAGTGGGCATTCCCGAAGTGTCGACCCGCCCCGAAGTGCAAGCGGCCCACGCCGGCTTCCTGGAAGCCCGCAAGAACCAACGCGTCTGATTAACCCTCTTTTACGAAGCGAGAATTGCTATGACCTGGAACGTCAACATCGGTATCAACCCCATCTCCTGGTTCAACGACGACATGCCGGCCCTGGGTGGCGAAACGCCTCTGGAAACCGCGCTGCGCGAAGGCAAGGAAATCGGCTACGAAGGCTTTGAGTTGGGCAACAAGTTTCCCAAGGAAGGCCCCGCACTCAAGGCCAAACTCGACGAATACGGCCTGCGCTGTGTGTCGGGTTGGTACTCCGGCTTCCTGGCCGAAGTGGAGCCCGGCCAGAGCAATGCCGACGCCGTAGCGGCTGAGATCGAGCGCTGCAAAGCGCACATGAGCAAGCTCCAATACAACAGCGTGAAGGTGGTGGTGTATGGCGAATGCGCCGGCACCGTGCAAGGCCAGATCGACACGCCGGTCACCAAGCGCCCCAGCTTTGCCAATGACGCGCAATGGGCGGGCTATGCCGAGCGCCTGAACGCCTTTGGCGAACACCTCCTGAAGACCTACGGCATCAAACTGGCGTACCACCACCACATGGGTGCCTATGTGGAGTCGCCCGCTGACATCGACAAACTGATGGACCTGACCGACCCGGCCAAGGTGTTTCTGCTGTTTGATACCGGCCATGCGTTCTACGGCGGCGCGGCCGATCCGGTGCCCCTGCTGACCAAGCATTTGAAGCGCGTGGTGCATGTGCACTGCAAGGACGTGCGCGTGCCGGTGATTGCCCAGGCCCGCAACGACCAGTGGAGCTTTTTGAATGGCGTGCTCAACGGCATCTTTACCGTGCCGGGCGACGGCAGCATCGACTACCGCGCCGTGCTCAGCACCCTGAAGAACGCTGGCTACGAGGGCTGGCTGGTGGTGGAAGCCGAACAGGACCCCGCCGTGGCCCCGAGTTACGCGTATGCCAAGAAGGGTTACGAGACCCTGCGCGCGCTCGTCAACGAACTGAGCTAAGGAAATCACCATGGTCAGCCCCCTGCTCGCCAAAGCCGCCCCGGAAGGCCGCGAAATCGTCAACGTCACCCCCGAGCGCGCCGGCTGGACGCATGTGGGCTTTCGGGCCGTGCGACTTGCTGCGGGCGAATCGGAAACCGTGGCCACGGGCACGCGCGAACTTTGCCTGGTGGTGCTCACCGGCACGGTGGACGTGGAAGTAGACGGCCAGACCTATGCCAGCCTGGGTGGTCGCAGCAGCGTGTTTGAAGAGAAGTCGCCCGCGTCCGTTTATGTGCCCTCGGGCAAGACGGTAAAGATCACTGGCGCTGCGGGAACGACCACGTCAGCCGAAGTTGCGTTGTGCAGCGCCCCGTGCGACGACGCAACCCGCAGCGTGAGCGTGATTGACTCCGCCGCCATGCGCCGCAGCGTGCGCGGCAAGGGCAGCAACACGCGCTATGTGTGCGACATCCTGCCGCACGACGACCCGCGCGCGGCCCACCTCCTGGTGGTGGAAGTGATCACACCGCAAAGCCACAGTTCCAGCTACCCGCCCCACAAGCACGATGTGGAGCAGCCGCCTGTGGAGACGATGCTGGAGGAAACCTATTACCACCGGCTGAATCCGCCGCAGGGCTTCGCCTTTCAGCGCGTCTACACCGACGACCGCAGCCTGGACGAAGCCTGCGCCGTGGAGAACCACGACGTGGTGATGGTGCCGCGCGGTTACCACCCGGTGGTAGCACCCCACGGCTACGACCTGTACTACCTCAACGTAATGGCTGGCCCCAAGCGCTTCTGGGTCTTCAAGAATGACCCGGCACACGAGTGGATGCTCGCACCCCAATAAGCTGTATTCCTTCCCCTTTTGAAAAGAACCCGATGATCCCGTACACCGATTCCACCGAAGTAGCCCAATACATTCAGGGGGCCCGCACCGCCGGCAGCAGCACCCGCACCCAGCCCGTTTACAACCCGGCATCCGGCGCGGTGGCGCGGCAGGTGCGCCTGGGTAACGCGGCCGATGTGGACGCCGCCGTGGCGTCTGCCCGCGCCGCGTTTCCGGCCTGGTCCGACACGCCGCCGATCCGTCGCGCGCGCATCCTATTCAAGTTTTTGGAGCTGCTGAACGCCCGCAAGGACGAGTTTGCCCGCGTCATCACGGCCGAGCACGGCAAGGTGTTTACCGATGCGCAGGGTGAGGTCGCGCGTGGCATCGATATCGTTGAGTTCTCCTGCGGTATTGCGCAGTTGCTCAAGGGCGACTTCACCGACCAGGTGAGCACCGGCATCGACAACTGGACGCTGCGCCAGCCGCTCGGCGTGGTGGCCGGCATTACGCCGTTCAACTTCCCCGTCATGGTGCCGATGTGGATGTTCCCGGTGGCCATTGCGGCGGGTAACACTTTCGTGTTGAAGCCCAGCCCCCTGGACCCCAGCCCCAGCCTGCTGATTGCTGACTTGTTCAAGGAGGCCGGTCTGCCCGATGGCGTGTTCAACGTGGTTCAGGGCGACAAGGAAGCCGTGGACGCACTCTTGGAACACCCCGATGTGAAGGCCATCAGCTTTGTCGGCTCCACCCCGATTGCAAACCACATTTATGAGACCGGCGCGCGCCACGGCAAGCGCGTGCAGGCCCTGGGCGGCGCCAAGAACCACATGGTGGTGATGCCCGACGCCGACATCGACCAGGCGGTGGACGCCTTGGTGGGCGCGGGCTA
>ERZ1034363.210-NODE-210-length-40872-cov-4.011766_pt1 | contig 40872 bp, 37 predicted proteins | sample MGYA00520616_ERZ1034363 | MGnify/ENA primary metagenome ERZ1034363 (study PRJEB33736, sample SAMEA104284506) | Azolla filiculoides | biome: Urban; feature: Water surface; material: Ditch water | place: Netherlands | collected 2015-10-28 | depth 0-0.1 m ...
TGTGGAACCCGAACTGTGATTGAACCGGATTACTGATTTCGCCTATTTTGAGTGCATTCATTGCCTGATCAAATGCCGGCACGGTGTCACCGGGATACAGCCAACCCAGATCGCCCCCCTTCTGGGCGGATCCATCCTGAGAATAAAGCTTGGCGAGCGCAGCGAAGTCTTCACCATTTTTTAGACGGCTATGCACCTGGTTAATTTTCTGACGCGCCTCGGCTTCGGAAGTCACTTCAGTCACCTTGATCAGAATGTGGCGCGCATGGGTCTGTTGAATCTGTGGCAAAGCACTGCCGCCCTTACGCGCGATCAATTTGACGATGTGAAACCCACTGGGGCTCCGCACTACGTCACTCACCTGACCCGGTTTGAGATTAGCAATCGCCGAGCTCATCACCTGAGGCAAGCTGTCCAACGGACGGAAGCCGAGGTCACCGCCCTGCATCGCATCATTAGACTCTGAATAGGTCGCTGCGAGCTGCCCGAAATCTCGGCCAGACTTTGCCTGCTCATCTATAGAGACTGCTTTCAGGCGCAACTTATTCAGTGTTTCTGGCGAAGCACCTTCGGGGATCCGAATAATAATGTGTGCCAAATGTACCTCTTCGCCCGAGCCTGTGGCCGCCTGGTTGGCGAGGAAATTATCCACTTCTCCCGGCGACACATTCACCCGGGCATCGACTTCCCGTTCCCGTACACGGGCGATCATCATCTGACTACGAATCTCTTCCCGGAAATCTGGCCAGGCAATGCCATCTTTCTCAACTACCTGACGCATTTGCTGCGGCGTCATTTTCTGGTTGGCAGCTACGCGAACCAGTGCCTGTTCCAGATCCGAATCATCAACCTGAATGCCTGCTTCTTTTGCCGTTTGAACTTGCGCCCGTTCGGTAATCATCTGATCGAGCACCTGCTGACGCAGAATCTCCTGCGGGGGTAGCTGTACTTTCTGGCGATGTAATTGCGAGGTGGCCGAGCGCACCCGTGAATTGAGCTGATTCTGTGTGATGACCCCATCATTCACCACAGCCACAATACGGTCTAGCGTTTGTGGCTGCGAAGATCTTTGCACAGGTGCCGGATTGGCCGGTGCAGCCTGACTCACCCCGACCATTAACGCTGCCGAAAACGTTACGGCAACCATAGTTTTGAAACGATTGAGCATCTTCATGTTCTGCGATCGATCAATAATAAGGGTCTGTCATCGGCGGCATGAAAGCCGCGTCTGAGGTTCGGGTGTAATTCGGTACGTTTCGACGCAATACGTCCAGCGGGCTGGAGCCAATACTACCCATACCCTTAAGTTCCAGCTGCACAAAGAAACTGGTGTTAAGGAATGGCGTCTGTGTCGAACTATAGGTCATTGCACGGTGATAAACCGCGCGCGCTGTCCAGCAGGAAGCGTTGTACTCAATACCCGCCAGACTTTCAATTTGTGATGACTGCACAGCGGAGTAGGTATAGCGACCTACCGCGCGCAAAGGCCCCCAGATTTTCCAGGCTGCACTCACATCGTTCTGCATGACGGCAGGTGAGCTTGGCCCCGCAGGAGCCGCCCCCGGAATATAGTCCTGGTTCTGATAGCGGTAGGCGTAATTCAACACGTTTTCTCGACTCGGCTGGAATTTGCCGCCAATGCTGGCAAGGTTGATTCGATTGACCTTGGTACTGTTGCTCGTTGAGCTAGATTGTGCGTAAGGACTAACCTGCGCAAAGCCATTAATCGAGGTATACGGTGCCACCATGCCGTTCGCTTGCGCAAAGTAGTCATTACTGCCGTAACTACTGGTCGACAGACCTGGCGCGGAATACAGATTCACCTGTTGCGGTTGGAAGAAGATACGCTGGCCAACGCTAAAGCCCATGAGTTGCTGACCCGTCTTATCCATCGAGTAACGGCTCGACAAGGCTGCAGTGACCTGATTCGCATTCGAAACACGGTCCCAGCCAGTAAAGATGTTTTCACTGAACATCTGCGCATAGCTCACGTCAGCGATACCGGTATCAAACAGCGGTAGGTTCGTCTGGCTGCGATAAGGCACATAGAGGTAATACAGGCGTGGCTCTAAGGTCTGATTTAGCGTACGACCAAAATATTCGGTCTTACGATCAAAGACCATACCCGAGTCCAGCGACAGAATCGGCAGTGTGCGTGACGCTGCATCGGATCCGATAGCGGTCGTGCTACCGCTACCCGATGTCGTCAACTGACCGGCATTCGTGTTGTATTGCGTGTAGTGCACACCTGCCTTAGGCGTTACGTAAACACCTGGCGATTGCCAGCTTGTTACGAATTGCGGATAAGCCCACAAGCGATTGCCCTGCACATACGATTGCGTCTGGTTCGTAAAGTAAGAGCTATTTGCCGAAACCAATGCATCCATGCGAGCTGGTTGATCAAACATGCCATTGCTTGAGAGCACTTCAAGCTCATCATGCTCATTCAATCGCACATTGCTAAACCCTGCTGCATTAAGCAGAGAACGATTCATGGCAAAGTTTACTTGTGGCAGCAACTGGTATGGCGTTGCTACGGAAGCGCTCGGGTTAAAGTTCAGCGTCTGATAACCCTGCGCAACAACGGACGCATTCCAGGTAGGTGCTGCATAATTAACCCGACCCGTACGTGGCAGGTAGGATTGCGACATCGCTGCCAGCGAGTTATTCAAGTCGGTGAAATAGTAGGAATCAGAAACGCCTTGCAGATCCCATGCACCGGAAAGACCTGGCAGGATGTTATTAAACTGCTGCTGATGCTGCGACAGAAAGCTCCAGCGCTCACGATTCGCCAGGCGATCGTTAGGCATGTAGTTGAACGCGTCTTTGCCGGTATAGGTCGGTACCGGACTCTGACCGGTATTACCAAGGTAACGCATCTCCGTATTAAACGAGACGCCACGCTTGCCATAAATAGCCGGGGCAAAGGTTGCATCGTAGTTGGGCGCCAGATTGAAGTAGTACGGAACGATCGTCTGAAAGCCATTCAGTTTCGAAGAACCTAGGCTAGGCGAGAGAAAACCCGAATGCCGCCCACGATCCAACGGGAAAAAAGCGTACGGCATGTAGAGGAAAGGCACGTTCTGGAAGTAAAGCAACGAATTGGTTGCGCTTCCTTCATTCTGTTCATAGTCCAGATGGTAAGTGGAAGCGCGTGCGTACCAACCGCTATCACCCGCCGGACAAGTTGTGTAAGTCGCATCCTCTGCCCGATAGCGGTTTTCGCCTTCGAGGTTAATACGCGCTGCCTGCCCATGAGACATCGTCTCGACAATCTTTGCCAGCGGCGTCTGTCCCGGCAAGAAAGCCGTGCCACCCATGCTTGCTGTCTGCGCTTGTGTTTCTGCATCAGCACCGCTTGCGACTGCTTCATTGATGGCTGTCTGCTGTCCGGGCTGCTGCGTTAATGTCGAGCTGGCCGCAACACCATAGGTAGGCACGTTGGTGCCCCCCATCGGAACAGCCGCACCAGCGTTGGCGGTGGGTGTTGCACCAAGGGGCGGCGCATTAAACGACCATGGCCCCTGGTTAACCTGTGCAATCTGCTTTTTCTGGCGAATTTCGTAATTGGCGTTATTGATATAACCGGTTCTGGCTGCCACGACGATATCGGCATCCGTGCCGGCCATGGTTGTCCCTTGCGCCGGATCCCGGTAAAGGACATTACCTTGCGCATCCACATTGTCTTCAACGATGCTGTAAACAATACGATCCGCATTAAGAATCGTGCCATCGCGACGCAATTCGGCATTGCCCGTCGCCGTGAGCTCCAGATCATTACGACCCGTAATAACATCGGCCAGAAGTTCGGTCTGATCTTTGGCCAACGCAGGCGATTGAGGTTTGGTCGTTGTTTCGGCAACCGGCTGCGTTGGCGCGGGTGTCCGCGGTGCACTTGGAGCGCTAGGCGCTGAAGGCGCCGGAGCCGGGGTTGGAGATGGTTCAGGTGCAGGCGCTGGAACGGGTTCGGGAGCTACTGGCTCTGGTGCCGGCTCTGATTTGGACGGTGCTGCAGCAACCTTGCTTGATTTTGCAGGCACTGGAGCCGTTGTCGGGGCTGATGTTTCAGCAACCGGCGCCGCTTCTGCAACCACAGGTTGTGCCGGCGCCTGAATAATCGGCTGTTGCACAACTTTTTTAGGCACGCCCTTCTTGCTGACAGAGCCAGGACCAGAACTTGGCATACCACCCAGTGCCGCCGCACCTGAAGAAGGTGTCGCTGGCGCGCCACCCAGCAAGGCCGGGTCCACGAGCAAAGGCTCCATCCGCACGGGCGTCGCACTGCTTTGGGCAAAAACCGGCGAGCTGACCATCAATGCGGCGCCGCCCAAACCCAGTGTTGCCACCCAGACAGCCAGCGGCAAGCGCACGCCCATAGGCGCTGGTGCGCCATGAGTCAGAAATTCGCGGGGAAATGTGGGTAAACGAGACGGCACAACAATAAACAACGATCAGTTCCAGATAGACGGGCAAAGGGGCGGATTTCAGCCACTTGCCTGCACAAGGTAAAATACTGTCAATTCTAGCATTTTTACCCTTCAAAGACGCCTTTCGGCTACCCTCTGCCCCCATGAACTCGACAATTGACGCCCGCCTGCTTTCCGGCACCGAATTTGCCACCCAAAGCCAACTCTATCCGGGCACGCCCGTCCTGACCCCCGCTTCTGCGGATGCCAGTTTTCGCCGTTACTTCCGGGCGACGTGGCCCGGTGGCGAGACGGCCATTCTGATGGACGCCCCACCGGACAAAGAAGATGTGAGACCTTTTATCCAGATTGCCGGCCTTATGGCTGATGCCGACCTGGTGGCCCCTAAAATTCTGGCGGCAGACCCGACCAATGGCTATCTCCTGCTGAACGACTTGGGTAATAGCGGTTATCTGAAAACGCTGCACGCAGCCGATACAAAAACTGCAGATACCCTCATGCTGGGCGCAATCAAGGCACTGGTGCAGTGGCAAGCCAGCTCCAAGGCGGACATTTTGCCCGCTTATGATGAAGCCCTGCTTCGTCGTGAGTTAGCACTATTTCCGGAGTGGTGTATCGCACGGCACGCCGGTATCGAACTGACCGAAAAAGAACAGGGCTGGCTCGATGGCGTAATGGAAGCCCTTGTGGCGTCTGCCCTGGCCCAACCCCAGGTCTTTGTTCACCGCGACTACATGCCACGCAACATGATGCTGACGGACGATCCGTCCACCCCCGCCATTCTGGACTTCCAGGATGCGGTTTATGGCCCGATTACTTATGACGTGGTGTCGCTATTCCGCGATGCCTTTATCTCCTGGGACGAAGAGCGCGAACTGGATTGGGTGATTCGTTACTGGGAACAAGCCCGCAAAGCCGGCCTACCGGTTCACCCTGACTTTGGCGACTTCTGGCGCGCCTACGAGTTTATGGGGCTACAGCGTCACTTAAAGGTTCTGGGTATTTTCTGCCGTCTGAACTACCGGGATAGCAAAGGCCATTATCTGGAAGATCTGCCGCGTTTCTTTAATTACGCCTATCGCACTGCCGAGCGTTATGCTGAATTGCGCCCGCTGGTGCCTATACTCGAGCGCCTATCGCCACGCGATCTTCAGATTGGCTACACTTTCTAAGGCTAAACCATGCGCGCAATGATTCTAGCGGCCGGTCGAGGCGAACGTATGCGTCCGCTCACCGATCATTGCCCCAAACCTTTGCTGCCCGCAGCAGGTAAACCGCTCATTGTTTATCACCTGGAGCGCCTGACAGACGCAGGGATCAAAGACATCGTTATCAACCATGCGCACCTGGGCGAGCAACTGGTATCCCGCTTGGGTAACGGCTCAGAATGGGGTCTGTCGATTACCTGGTCGCCGGAACCTGTCGGCGCTCTGGAAACCGCCGGTGGTATTTGTCAGGCGCTACAGCACCTAGACGATGGCAGCGATGCACCTTTTTTAGTTATTAATGGTGACATCTACTGCGATTGGCCTATTGCGCAGGTCACGATGCGCGAAACGGATCTGGCACACCTGGTGCTGGTCAATAACCCGCCGCAGCACCCTACTGGCGACTTCACACTACAGAACAATCGGGTCTCTGACAAAACAGACGATGTGCCTGCACTTACTTTTGCCGGCATCGGTTTTTACCGACCCAGCCTGTTTAAAGCACTCACCCTGGGCACCCCTGCCAAGCTGGCGCCGCTGCTCCGCGCTGCAATGGCTGATCAACGCGTAAGTGGTGAACACCATACCGGGCGCTGGGAAGACGTTGGTACACCCGACCGGCTTGCGGCGCTGGATGCCGAATTGCGTGCAACCCAGCCCCTATAAGCCCTGAGCAAGGGTATGATCAGCTGTCCTGTTAATAAGCCTGCATGATGCCTGACATCCGTTCGCTCCCTCTGCCACTTGCTCCTTTAGCCCCGAAGGCTTTTGACGCAGCACCTTTCGTGCATCGTCGACAACAGCTACTCGTAGAAATGCATAAAAAAGGACGTGGCGTGGCGATCATTCCCACGTCAACGGAGCTGATTCGCAACCGGGATACGCACCACCCTTTTCGTTTCGATAGCAATTTCTGGTACCTCACCGGCTTTGAAGAGCCGGATGCCGTACTCGTATTGCTGGTTTCGGATAATCCGCAGAGCCTGTTGTTTTGCCGCGCCAAAAATGAAGAACGCGAACTCTGGGAAGGCTTCCGCTTTGGCCCTGACGCCGCCCGTGAACGCTTTCATTTCGATGCCGCCTACGCCTTAGAAGACCTTGACCGCATCGTTAGCGAGCACCTGATCGGGGCACAAACGCTCTGGCATAGTCTAGGTTCCAACCCTGAATGGGATGCACGCGCAGGTCGTTGGCTCGAACAGGCACGATCCCAGTCTCGCGCTGGAAAACAGGCACCAACCATGGTTGCCGACTGGCGCGCACTGGTAGAACCCATGCGACGCAATAAAGATGCCAGCGAACTTGCACTGATGCAACGCGCCGCTGACATTGCAGCCAACGCACATTGCCGGGCCATGCGTGCATGCGTACCTGGTCTTTACGAATATCAACTGGATGCAGAGCTGCAGTACGCTTTTTTGCAGGCCGGTGGCCACCCGCCTTCGTACCCCGCCATTATTGCTGGCGGCGCCAACGCCTGTGTCCTGCATTACACCGCCAACAACCAACCGCTGCGCGATGGGGATTTAGTCCTGATCGATGCCGGTTGCGAAGTGAGCGGCTACGCCTCGGACATTACCCGTACCTTTCCTGTTAACGGGCGATTCAATGCTGCCCAGCGTGATCTCTATGCCATTACGCTGGCCGCTCAAGAGGCAGCGATTGCAGCAACCCGTCCGGGCGCTACCTTCCATGCACCGCACGATGCAGCCCTTCAGGTTCTGGTTCAGGGCATGATTGACTTGAAGCTCTGCAACGGCAGCATCGACAGCGTAATTGAATCTGGCGATTTTCGCCGCTTCTATATGCACCGAACCAGCCATTGGCTTGGACTGGATGTGCATGATGCCGGGCCGTATCACGAAGATGACGAGTGGGTTTCCTTGCAAAGCGGGATGACTCTGACCATCGAGCCAGGCTTCTATGTACGCGCTGCCGATAATGTTCCCGCTGCTTTCCATAACATCGGGATCCGTATCGAGGACGATGTGGTGGTAACCGATACCGGCTGCCATGTAACAACCATGAACGCCCCCAAAACTATTGCTGACATCGAAAGCCTGATGTCCGACGCGCCATGATCGCCCCCACTGCAAGTGCAACCGAGGAATACGACATCGTCATCCTTGGTGCCGGCCCCGTAGGCAGCACGCTGGCGCTTTTGTTAGCAGGTACACGACATCGCGTACTCCTTCTGGAACAGCGGAATCTGGACGCCGGACAGACAGATCCACGCGCACTGGCGCTTTCCGAAGGTGCACGCCAACTGCTGGCGCCTGAAAATGCGTGGCCCACGCCCACCGGCCAGGGTGATGGGCGCTGTACGCCGATTGAAACGATTCATATTTCACAGAACGGCGGATTCGGCCGTACATTGATTGATCGCAAAGATTACCGCGTGCCCGCACTCGGCTACGTTGTACGTTATGGCGCACTGATGCGCTGCCTGCACAATGCCTTGCATGCGGCCATCACTCGAAACCCGGGGCAACTTTCCTGCCGGGACAATATCCGCGCCGAGATCGTTGAGCAATCCAGTAATACCGATTCTTTCTTCCGGACACTACAGTACGATGACCGGACGATTAAGACACGGCTTATCGTTCATGCTGAAGGCACACCGCCTGATGATAGTACGGGCGTCATTGCCCGAGGTTACGGTCAACGCGCACTCATTTTTGAGGCGGGGCTGGCCGAAAGTCATCAGCAACGGGCTTGGGAACGCTTTACACCCCAAGGGCCGTTAGCTCTGTTGCCGGTAGATGGGCTGAATGGCAAACGTGTTTCCGTGGTTTTCACCGTGCCAGAAACTGAGGCCGAAGCTTTACTGCAACTGGATGACACAGCCATTCTGCAACGCATACAGTCCGCGATTGGCCCGCATGCACGCTTTACGGATGTCGGCCCACGCGCCAGTTTCCCGTTGAAGCTGCGCTTACGCCAACCCGCTCTGGACAATCGTGAACTCTGGATCGGCAATGCGGCACAAACCCTACACCCGGTATCCGGCCAGGGCTTTAACCTCGGGTTGCGCGATGCCGCCCTACTCGCACAGCATTTGCGCAACGCCTTAGATCCCGGGTCCGCCCATACACTCACCCCCTACGCCCGTGGCCGACAACTGGATCGCTACGGTGCAGCGTTATTCACCGATGGCATTGTGCGTGCGTTTTCGACGCCATTCCCGTTGTTGAATGCGGTACGCGGCATTGGTTTGAGCGCCTTAGATCTTGTAAGCCCGCTTCGCCACTTCGTAGCTCGCCGCATGATCTGGGGCGCACGAGCCTGGCCTTGAGTCTCTAATCGGTTAACGCGCATCGCGCCGCAACAAAACTGACTAAAATTTAGGCAAACCCACCAATTTCGGGTTATAATACAAGGCTTTCCCTATTGCCTTCCCGTCATGGATTTTGTCGGTTATCACCTTCGAAACAATCTGTTCGTTGCTCCGATGGCAGGAGTAACCGATCGGCCTTTCCGTCAGCTCTGTAAAAAGCTGGGCGCGGGGCTGGCTGTATCGGAAATGGTGACCTCCAATTCCTTGCTCTATGGCAGCGCAAAAACCCAGCGTCGCGCCAATCATGATGGCGAAGTCGCCCCGATTTCGGTACAAATTGCCGGCGCCGACCCGGCCATGATGGCGGAAGCCGCCAAATACAACGCGGATCGCGGCGCCCAGATCATCGACATCAATATGGGTTGTCCGGCCAAGAAAGTCTGTAATGTCATGGCCGGCTCTGCGCTGCTGCAACATGAGAGCCTGGTTGCCAAAATCCTTTCAACCGTTGTGAGCGCTGTACCGGACACCCCGGTCACTCTAAAGATTCGTACCGGTTGGAATGTCGACAATAAGAATGCGCCTGCGATCCTGAAGATCGCAGAAGAAAGCGGTATCCGGGCACTGGCCGTGCATGGTCGTACCCGCTGTCAGCAATACCGTGGCGAAGCAGAATTCGATACGATTGCCGCCGTCAAGGCCGCCGCACGAATTCCGGTCATTGCTAACGGGGATATCACCACCCCTGAAAAGGCCAAGGCCGTACTCGAAAAAACCGGCGCCGATGGCGTTATGATCGGCCGCGCCGCACAGGGCCGCCCATGGATCTTCCGAGAAATCGAACACTATCTGGCCACCGGCGAAAAACTGGCACCACCTGCGGTCTCGGAAATTCAGTCGATTCTGCTGGAGCATCTGGAGGATCTTTACGGCTTCTATGGCACCGAAACCGGTGTGCGCGTGGCACGTAAACATATCTCCTGGTACACCAAAGGTCTGAATGGTTCTGCAGCATTCCGGCACCAGATGAATCGTCTGGATTCAGTCACTGAACAGCGCGCTATGGTGCATGACTTTTTTAGCGGCCTGGGACAACGTCACGAACACCTGGTCTACGACGTCAGCAGCGATGGCAACGAAGAGGAGCTGGCCGCATGAGCACCCAGAAACCTTCGGAATTAGCCCAAGCGGTTACCACCGCGCTGGAAAAGTATTTCACCGAACTCAATGGCGAATCGCCTAGCGCCGTCTATGACATGGTGCTTACCTGTGTAGAGCGCCCAATGCTTGAGATTGTGATGCGCCAGGCAGGCAATAATCAAACCGTTGCCGCTCATATTCTGGGCATTAACCGCAATACGCTCCGCAAAAAGCTGTCTGATCACGGACTGCTCTGAAACACTTTCTTCTTTGAACCTACCGTATCCTCATCATGAAAATTCGTCAGGCCCTACTCTCCGTTTCCGATAAAACAGGCGTTCTCGAGTTCGCCAAAGCACTCAACGCCCAAGGCGTTGCACTGCTATCCACCGGGGGCACGGCAAAACTACTCCGTGATGCAGGTCTGGCCGTTACCGAAATCGGTGATTACACTGGCTTCCCTGAAATGCTCGATGGTCGTGTAAAAACACTGCACCCGAAAGTGCACGGCGGCATTCTGGCGCGCCGCGATCTGGCTGCACACATGGCAACGATTGAGCAACATGGCATCCCGATGATCGATCTGGTTTGCGTCAATCTGTACCCGTTCCGCGAGACTGTGGCCAAGGCAGGTGTGACCCTGGAAGATGCCATCGAAAACATCGATATCGGCGGCCCGGCCATGGTGCGTTCGTCGGCCAAGAACTACAACGGCGTTGCGATTGTGACTGATCCGGTCGATTACAACAGCCTGATCGAAGAAATGAAGGCCAATGATGGCGCGCTATCGCTAAGCACCCGTTTCGGTTTAGCCAAGAAGGCTTTTACACATACCGCACGCTACGACTCGGCCATCGCCAACTGGCTGACCGGTCTGGATGCCGAAGCCGAAACCAAGCCGGCAGAAGCAGCGCCTACGCCATCGATCTTCCCGAGCCATCTGCAGCTGGCTTTCGATCGTGCCGAAACATTGCGCTATGGCGAAAACCCACTACAAAAAGCAGCTTTCTACCGTGACAGCAGCCCAACCGCTGGCGCAATTGCCAACTACACGCAGCATGGTGGCAAAGAGTTGTCGTACAACAACATTGCCGATGCCGATGCGGCTTGGGAATGCGTGAAGACTTTCCGCGAACCCGCCTGTGTAATCGTTAAACACGCCAACCCATGCGGTGTCGCTGTCGATACGCAACTGCTCAAGGCGTATGAAAAGGCCTTCCAGACCGATCCGACCTCTGCTTTCGGCGGCATCATTGCTTTCAACGGCACCGTTGATGTCGATGTGATTGAAGCCATGAACGAACGCAAGCATTTCGTTGAAGTGCTGATTGCACCAGCATTTACGGCTGCCGCTATGGCACTGCTAAATGCCAAAGCCAACCTGCGTGTTCTGACGGTACCTCTACCTGAGGGTGACACCCCCGTATACCACGCGCTTGAAATGAAGCGCGTTGGTGGCGGACTGCTCGTACAGACACCGGATGCTTTTAATGTGCAGGCATCGGATCTCAAAGTTGTTACCAAATTACAGCCTACCCCCTCGCAAATCGCCGATCTGCTTTTTGCCTACCGCGTTGCAAAATTCGTTAAATCGAATGCTATAGTCTTCTGCGGTAACGGCATGACGCTCGGCGTTGGTGCCGGCCAGATGTCCCGCGTTGATTCAACCCGTATCGCTGCCATCAAAGCAGCCAATGCCAAACTCTCTTTGGCCGGCTCCGTTGTGGCCTCTGATGCGTTCTTCCCGTTCCGTGATGGCGTTGATGTACTGGCAGAAGCTGGTGCCAAAGCCGTTATCCAACCGGGCGGTTCTATGCGTGACGAAGAGGTCATCGCAGCTGCTGACGAACATGGTCTGGCCATGGTTGTTACCGGTGCGCGCCACTTCCGCCACTAATTCAGATTAACCATTCAGTAGCCACCGCCATGAATCGATTACGCCTCACTACCGCCCTTCTGACAGGACTGTCTCTAAGCTGTGCACCTGCCTTGGCAGACGAAACGCCTGACGCAACAGCTACAACACCTGTAGATAGCTCAGCAAGCACGACGGCTCCAAGCAGCACACCACAAAGCGTGGTCGTTGTAGGCTCGCCCAACTCAAGTGAGAGCGCTGAAAGCAAATCCTGGTACGCCTCTGCCTGGGACACGGCAGGACAGCACCTTTCGGATCTCTGGACCAAAGGCGATGTAGAACTCTACGTGCCTTTCTGGAGCTACCACCTACCCTTTGCTTACACTCCAGAAAAGCGTGCGAGCTATACCGAATACCCTGCCGGCGGCGGCTTGGGCAAAGGCTGGTATAACGCAAGCGGCAACTGGGAAGGCGTGTACGTCATGGGCTTTCAGGATTCGCACGCGCAACCGATGTATATGGCAGGTTATGGTTGGGTGCCTACGTGGAACCCAATCAATGAACAATCACGCATTGGTATAGGCGCTACCGTTTTCCTATTCATGCGCTCAGACATCAATGGGTACGCACCAACGCCTGGTATTTTGCCAATGGCCACAGTGGGTTATGGCCCGGTAGATGTGCAGGTCGCTTACATCCCCGGTGGTGAGGGCAATGGTAACGTCCTGTTCTGGTGGGCCAAGTACTCGTTCAAATAATTCGCTATCGGCATTAACCCATTTAATTCGCAGGATCGCTTCATGAAAATTCTCGTTGTTGGCTCTGGTGGCCGTGAACACGCTCTCGCCTGGAAACTGGCTCAATCTGCTGGTGTACAAAAAGTCTATGTTGCCCCTGGCAATGCTGGCACGGCACGCGAAGCCGCTCTCGAAAACCTACCCATCACAGACATTCATGCGCTGGCCGATTTTGCTGAAGCGAATAAAATCCACCTGACGGTTGTTGGGCCTGAGGCGCCACTTGCCGCAGGAATCGTTGATGTATTCCGCGAGCGTGGGCTGAAAATTTTTGGCCCAACCAAAGCAGCCGCTCAACTGGAAAGTTCGAAAGACTTTGCCAAGCGCTTTATGGCGCGCCACAAGATTCCTACCGCTGGTTTCGAAACATTCACAGACGCCACCGCAGCGCACGCGTACATAGACCGCCAGGGTGCGCCGATTGTCATCAAAGCGGATGGTCTCGCGGCTGGTAAAGGTGTCGTCGTTGCTATGGATCTTGCTGAAGCACATGCCGCTATTGACGACATGCTCTCTGGCAACAAACTGGGCAGCGCTGGCGCCCGTGTGGTCATTGAAGACTTCCTTGATGGGGAAGAAGCCAGTTTCATCGTTCTCGTCGATGGCAAAAACGTCCTGCCGATGGCAACAAGCCAGGATCACAAACGCATCGGCGATGGCGATACCGGCCCGAACACTGGTGGGATGGGTGCCTACTCACCCGCCCCCGTAGTAACGCCGGAAGTTCATGAAAAAGCCATGCGCGACATCATTCTACCGACCGTACGCGGTATGGAAGCCGATGGCATTCCCTTCACGGGCTTTTTATACGCTGGCCTGATGATCGGCAAAGACGGCTCGGTAAAAACACTCGAGTTCAACGCCCGCATGGGTGACCCGGAAACGCAGCCCATCATGATGCGTTTGAAATCAGATGCCGTCAAAATGTTCGAGCATGCCATCAATGGCACCCTCGACAAAACCAATACGGAATGGGATAGCCGTGTAGCACTGGGGATTGTTCTGGCAGCTGCTAACTACCCAGAGACGCCACGCAAGGGTGACGTTATTCACGGCCTGCCAGCTGGTAACTCAGCCGGTGAAGACGCCCATGTATTCCATGCTGGCACCACCGATGAAAACGGCCAGGTTGTCACGAATGGTGGTCGCGTCTTGTGCGTTACCGCACTGGGCGAGAATGTAGCGCAGGCGCAGAAGCGTGCTTATGAAGCCGCAGCGTCGATTCAGTTTGATGGTATGCAGTACCGCAAGGACATTGGCTACCGCGCCATTAATCGTTAACAGACCCTAGCCATGCAGATGCTGACGGGCGCTGAACGCTCCATCGCAGTCCAGACCTACCTCCAGGATCTCCAATCCCGGATTGTCCAGTCCTTATCAGCGCTAGACGGCCAAGCCTTCCGAAGCGATAGCTGGACTCGCCCTGCGGGTGGCGGTGGCACTTCCTGTCTCATCGAAGAAGGCAACCTCATAGAGCGCGGCGGCGTGAACTTCTCCCACGTAATGGGAGAACAGTTGCCACCATCGGCTTCTGCTCATCGGGCTGAGCTGGCAGGGAGACCATACGAAGCAATGGGTGTTTCTCTGGTCATGCATCCACGCAATCCCTATTGCCCTACAGCGCACATGAATGTGCGTTACTTTGTGGCGCACCCACCCAAAGACCAACCAGATGCAAACCCCGTTTTCTGGTTTGGCGGTGGCATGGACTTAACGCCTTATTACGGTTTTCGCGAAGACGCGGTGCATTTTCACCAGACATGTCGTGACGCTTTGGCCTCGCATGGTGATGCGTACTATCCGAGCTTTAAAGCCTGGTGTGATCAATACTTCTTCCTGAAGCACCGCAATGAAGCGCGTGGTGTTGGCGGGATCTTTTACGATGACCTGAACGAACCCGGTTTTGATGCCAGCTTTGCGTTAACGCGTTCGGTAGGCGATGCCTTCGTCTCAGCCTACACCCCGTTGCTGGAACGACGCAGGGATATTCCCTGGGGTGAACGCGAACGCGATTTCCAGGCCTACCGCCGTGGCCGCTATGTAGAATTTAATCTGGTATTCGACCGGGGCACACTGTTTGGTCTTCAGTCAGGCGGCCGGACCGAATCGATTCTGATGTCGATGCCCCCCATCGTGAAGTGGCGCTACGACTGGCAGCCGGAAGCTGGTTCACCGGAAGCCTCTCTATATACTGACTTTCTACCGCATCAGGACTGGCTGGCGTAACCTGACACCATTTAATGGCAGCATATGGTGCAAGTTTGGCTCGATTTCGAGCGCTTGCGCTATGAGAGCCGGGCTTGCATCATGGGCTGCATGCCGATAGCAAAACCACTTACCGAGACCTATGCGTCTCGATAAAAGCGCGCGCTTTGGCCGTCCATTGATCTGCCACCATACGGCTCAACATCGTATCCGCAGCATCTAGCAAATCAGCATCACATTCACTGTGTGGCACTTGAACCAGATACATGACAAAACGCTCCTGATCACTACGATAGTGCCTCAGGTTACCCAGATGTGCCTGACGGCGGCAGCTCGCCAAAAAGTTCTGAGACAAGCCATCTCTGGGGCGCAACGAACGCACTTGTAATAACACGTCCTCCCAGCGCTCAGTACCGAGCAGCGCTCGGAGTTCAGTACGCAAACTTGCCGTGCTTCTAGGCGGTTTAACTTCGTGCTGTGCCAACATGAGCACCTGCAACGCCGCATCAAACTGACGCCGCGCAACAAGCATCTCGGCTTCTTGCTGCAAACGTGCGGCAATCAATGCACGATCATCAGCATCTACCCTACCAAGCCAGACAGCGGCTCTATCCTGGTCATCCAGACCCTGCGCCGCACGCGCCGCCAGCAGATCTGCATAGCCCGTAGCAAAGCCCAGTTTGCGAGAGCGTTCGGCTGCCTTAATTGATGCCTCAAAATGTCCTTCCAGCAACAGCCGCAACGATGACAGAAATGCCTGCTCCCCCTTACGCTGCCGGCGCAAGGCTCGGTAACGCGCAATCCTTCCCGGTAACCGCAAGGTTCCCTGCAAGAGCTTAAGCAAAAAAGCACCCACCAGGAGCGTGCCGAGGACGGCCAGCACAAGAAAATTCAGCGACATCTCGATACGCCAGGACGAGAGGACAATCAGCGCGTAGCCATCATTCTGATGCATCAGATCAGCAACAACGACCGCCAGCGTTCCAAGCGCTAGCCCCCAAACCAGCCACTTTTTCATTCAGATGCTCCTTTGGACTTGGCATCACTCTGAGAGGTGACTTCTGTCACTGGTGCATCTGCTACTGGCAATGGTTCACCTGATACAGCAGCACGAGCTGCCGCCAAAGCGGTACGCGTTGCATCAAGACTCAGCGCCGATGGCTCGATATTCAACCCGGCCAGACGCTGCAGTATAGATAAATCAGTCTTAACGAGGGCATTGCTACCATCACAGTATTTCTCGATCCAGAGACGCGCCTGGCTCAGTGTCTGCTGATAGATTGCCGTATTACGTTGAACTAATGCATGGCGCGCATCCAACAAAAGTAAACGCAAACCCTGTTGCAAAAATACACGTTGCTCGGGAGCGATCAGCGCCGTCTCAGCACGATCCAGCCGCTGAACACGTACCATGCCCCGGATGGACTGCCAGAGTTCTTCAACGATGCCTGCCACCACCAGACGCGCTTTATCCATAAGGGTGTCCGCTGAGGATACCGCTGGCGCCTCATAGGGCACAGACTCGGTCTGGGGCAAACGACGATCCTGTACCAACGGCATTTGATTGATGCTGGCAATCACGCCATCAAGCTGCTCGATGCTCTCGCGTAGATCGGTCATCTGTTGAGACTTAATCTCTGCCTGATCTCGAGCCATGGCCAATCGCAAGGCTTGCGCTGCTGACGTTGGGTCATTAGTTAGTGCACTTTGACCCTCTTTAAGCGCACTTACCAGCACTTTGCTATCACCGGTTGCAACCCAGAGCTGCCACCCAGCATCAACACGCTCTTCAATCCGATCTAGTTGCAGTAAATTGCGCTCTTGCTGAAGCGTCTGACGCAACGTTTCAATTTCCTGACGCATTTGTTGCTGGTTGGTTAATGCCGACTCAAGTGCCGCCAGTCTGCTATCCACAGTAACCACTGCCGCTTCTTCATTTTTCAGACCTTCCCACAAGCGCAGTGTCCAGATCTGCTGACCCGCTACCCCAACCAGCAATAGCGCCAGAATCGTAATAGCCCAGCGACGGCTGCGTGGCGCGCGTTTTTTGTTAGTTTGCTTCGGTTCAGTTTTTAAGTGATCCGTATCTTGGACATCAGTCATAGCACTTCCATTCCAGGCTCGTCGGTTAACGATTGTTCATTATACGATTGCAGAAATCTGAGAATACCTTCATCCCCACCAGCGCAAACGACCACATTTTTATACCCGAGGCTGAATGCAGCTTGAGCAATGCGCTCGTGGGGAACGATAACATTTAGCCTATGCAGGGCTTGGGCAAGTGCTTCAGGTGCTGATGCCATAAATCGCTGTAGCGACTCGCTACTTGTGACGATCATGGCTGAAGGCTGATCTACCGCCATTAGTTGAGCTACCGCCGTGATTGCTTCCAAAGCTAACGAGCGCTCATATACGCCTGCCTCATCAACCCGAGCCCCCCGTTCACGCAATGTCCTGGCCAGCAAATCTCTGCCACCCTCACCCCGAACCAATGCGAAAGTGCTTCCTTGGCAATGCTCGGTTGCGAAAAACGGCAGCGCCAGCAACCCCTCACTGTCAAACTGCACTTCTGGCTGCAAGACTTGGCTCACCCCTAATTGGCGTAACACGCGGGCCGTTCCCGGGCCAACGACTGCGGCTGTTAGAGTTTCTGGCCAAGGCTTATGCTCCGTTAACACCGGCCACGCTGAATGTACTGCATTAGCACTCACGAAAAGACAAGCCCGATAACCGGCCAAGTGCTCAGCAATGTTTTCGAGATCACTCAGATCAGAAGCTGTCTTAATTGCCAAAAAAGGAATATGCGTAGCGCGCCCACCTAATTGCTCTATGCCTGCCATCAGCGATGCAGCTTGTCCCGCCGGCCGCGTGACCAGAATATGCTGCCCGACTAGAGGACCAGTCAGCGGCTGCGGCATGGTTACCCGGCGTTAACCTGGCAAATTAGCGCATCTGCGCCTTGTGCCAACAGGGTTTCTGCCAAAGCAACGCCCAGAGTTTCTGCTTCTGCCCAGGCACCGCGACATTCACCGGAGACGATTTGAGTGCCATCGACCGAAGCCACTAAACCGCGCAACCAGAACTGTTGGTGCGATTCACTCACGGCAAACCCGGCAATCGGTAAATGACAGCTACCACCTAATCGACGAGAAAATGCGCGCTCGGCACGCACACAGGCTGATGTGGCTTCATCAGCGAGTCCATCAGCAATACGTTGCATGTCTGGCTGGCCGTCACAAATTTCAATGCCCAATGCCCCTTGCCCTGGTGCTGGCAGCATATCCGCTGGATCGATCCGTGCACGGATCCGATCAGCCAATCCTAAACGTACCAAACCCGCTGCTGCCAGAATGATGGCATCAAACTCGCCGTCATCCAGTTTGCGTAAACGTGTATCCAGATTGCCGCGTAGTGGTTTGATGATTAATTTCGGGAAACGCGCCCGGAGTTGCGCTTCACGGCGCAAACTGGATGTGCCTACGATGGCACCCTCCGGCAAGGCAGCCAGCGACGCGTATTTTGAGCTAACAAAGGCATCCCGAGGGTCTTCGCGTTCACTAATGGCGGCCAGCACAAAGCCTTCCGGCATATCCATTGGCACATCTTTCATCGAATGAACGGCCAGATCTGCCCGACCTTCAGCCATCGCTACTTCCAGCTCCTTGATGAATAGACCCTTCCCACCAATGGCTGCCAGAGGACGATCCAGAATCTGATCACCCCGTGTTGTCATGCCCAGAATCTGCACATCCCGCGTTGGATTTTGCGTTTGCAAAAGGCGTTGCACATGCTCGGCCTGCCACATAGCAAGGCGCGATTCGCGGGAGGCGATAATCAAAGGTTCTGACATAAAGCGGTTTCACAAAAGCCAAGGGCACGATTACCCTGAATGAATGTAATGCTAGCACGTGGACTCCCTTATAATGTGGGGTTTGTAGCCACTACACACTCTTCTGCCATGTCAGCCAACGAAAAGACCTCTACCTCGACCCCTTACACTTGGGCCGGGCGTTTTGACGAACCCATGTCGGAGCTCGTTAAACGATATACGGCTTCCGTTGATTTTGATCAACGTCTCTGGCAGCAGGATATTCGTGGCTCTCTGGCTCATGCACGTATGCTGGCCAAACAGAACATTATCAACGCACAGGATCTGGCAGATATCGAACGCGGTATGGTGCAGATTCTGGGTGAAATCGAAAGCGGTGCCTTCACCTGGTCTTTGGATCTGGAAGATGTGCATCTCAACATCGAACACCGTCTGACTAGCCTGGTCGGCGATGCCGGCAAGCGTTTGCACACCGGTCGTTCCCGTAATGATCAGGTTGCTACCGACATTCGCCTCTGGTTGCGCGACAGCATCGATACACTGATTGAACTGTTCAAACGTCTGCAAATGGCATTGGTAACCCTAGCTGAACAGCACGCAGCAACGCCTATGCCGGGGTTTACCCATTTGCAGGTTGCACAACCCGTTACTTTTGGCCACCACCTAATGGCCTATGTAGAGATGCTGGCACGTGACGCTGAACGCCTGACCGATCTGCGCCGCCGCGTGAACCGTTTACCGCTGGGCAGCGCCGCACTCGCCGGCACAACGTATCCGATTGATCGTCACTTTGTTGCCGAGCAGCTCGGTTTCGAAGCCGTTTGCGAGAACTCCCTAGATGCCGTTTCGGATCGCGACTTCGCGATCGAGTTCTGCGCAGCTGCCTCGCTGGCCATGATCCACCTCTCGCGCTTTTCGGAAGAACTGGTACTGTGGATGACGCCACGTTTTGGCTTTGTGATGCTGGCAGACCGCTTCTGCACTGGCTCATCGATCATGCCGCAGAAGAAAAACCCGGATGTACCTGAACTGGCTCGCGGCAAAACTGGTCGCGTTATTGGCGATCTGAACACGCTGCTGGTTCTGATGAAAGGTCAACCGCTGGCCTATAACAAGGATAATCAGGAAGACAAAGAACCGTTGTTTGATGCGGCAGACACGCTCACCGATACATTGCGTATTTTCGTTGATCTGGTGCCGGGCATCACCGTACGCCCAGAACCTATGGCGGCGGCGCTTCTACAAGGGTTTGCCACAGCAACGGATCTGGCCGACTACCTCGTACGCAAGGGTTTACCATTCCGTGCAGCGCACGAAGCTGTTGGTTTGGCTGTGAAGGCTGCTGAAAACAAAGGGGTTGATCTGGCAGATCTAACGCTGGCCGAACTGCAGGCGTTCTCACCGCTGATCGAAGCCGATGTCGTACATGCCCTGACAATCGATGGTTCTCTGGCAGCCCGTAACCACATTGGCGGCACTGCGCCCGCCCAGGTTAAAGCCGCCATAGAGCGCGCCAAGAAACGCCTCGGCTAATATCCGGAGGCGCTCTCGACGTTTGAGCGCCTTTAGTTCTTCAGGTTTTCCAGCAAGGCTTGCAGTTCGCCTGCCTGATACATTTCCATCATGATGTCGCTACCGCCGATAAATTCGCCGTTAACGTACAGCTGTGGAATCGTCGGCCAGTTCGCATAGACTTTAACGCCTTCACGCACTTCAGAGTTTTCCAGCACGTTGACGCTGTAAAAGCTAGTCACACCACATTCACGCAGTAACTTACAAGCGCGCTGGGAAAAGCCACACTGTGGAAACTGCGGGGTGCCCTTCATATAAAGGACAACCGGGTGACCTTTCACCTGTTCATCGATGAGGGCCAGGACGGGATTATTGTTGTCGCTCATAGTCTGACTCCGAGTTCAGTTGGGGGTATTGAAGAGCTGCGAGTCTAGCCAAGCCCGCCCCACACGTCAAACTGACCTACGCGCTGTGACGCAGCTTCTCAATCAGACTATAGAGCGTCATTCCAGCGAGCAAACTGGCGATATAGATAATCCCCTCTGGAATACCTGCGCCCAGCAGGACTAACCCGGGGCCAGGGCAAATGCCGGTAATGCCCCAGCCAATGCCAAAAAGGACTGACCCTAGAACAAGTCTCAAATCAATTTTACGGCTTGTCGGTAGGTTAAGCGGTTCACCCGTTAGCGTCTTCGGCTGCTTTTTGAGCAGCGCAAAACCTATGCTGCCAACAACCAAACCGCCCCCCATGACCAAGCCAAGAGAAGGATCCCAGGGGCCTGCCACATCGAGAAAACCAATCACCTTAGCCGGATTGGCCATACCCGACAAAATTAGTCCCATGCCTAGCAATAAACCAGCCAGACCTGCAGTGACCCATTGCATCCCCCGGTTCATGCCGATGCCCCCAGCAGATGGCGCATAAGGTATACCGTTATCACAGCGGAGCCCATGAAACTACAAACGGCAATCAGTGAACGCAGCGAAAAGCGGGATAAACCACAGATCCCATGCCCACTTGTACAGCCGTTGGCATAACGTGTGCCGAGCCCTACCAGGACACCACCCACGACAAGACCTACAGAACCAGTTTCCTGAACGGTAGTTGGCAATGCTGCGAACAACATCCAGACAACGGGCGCACCGATCAGGCCGACCAGGAAAGCCAGCCGCCAACCAAAAGGTTCTCGTTTTTGCTGAACAACCAATTCAACGACATGTCCCAAAATACCGCTGATACCCGCAATGCGTCCGTTGGCCCAAGCCAACCAGACTGCCGCTAAACCAATCATGAACCCGCCAATTAACGCGGACACCGCCGCGTAAATGGTAAATGCCTGCCAATCAATACTCATTAATTGCAACCCTTATTGCTGGCAAGCTTAGAATTGGTCTGTGGCGGTGCAGAACAATAGAGCTGATGCAATACTTCCAGAATGACCTGCACATGCGGGTGCGACACACGATAGTAAATATATTTGCCATCCCGACGGGTAGCCACCAGACCTTCATTACGTAGCACACCCAGTTGTTGGGATAACGTTGGTTGCTGAATATCCAGTAGCTCTTCGAGCTCCCCGACCGAATATTCACCTTGCAACATCTGGCAAAGTAACAACAGACGATCCGGATTGCCAATCACTTTAAGCAAAGACACCACCTGCGCCGCCTGACTACGCATCCAGTCCAAATCCAACACGGCGGCATTCGCTGCCCGAGTTTCCTGCACAGACAAAGCTTCTTCAGTTTTAGGTTTTTTTATGGCCACAGTGTCACCTGTTCTTTTGGGGTACTTTCTAAGCGTTCATTATACCACTATATATATAAGCGGCCGATGCAACTGATTTAATACCCTAGGTTAGAATATGAACATGAGTCACTTTCCTACCTGGCGCAAACCAAGCGGTGCCCCCGTCTCATGCGTTGAAAAAATCAAAGTTCTTAATGAGAACTTCGCAGAGTTGCGCAATCTTGCTCAGGAAACATTAGATGACGCCCTGTTACTCGGATGTAGTGAAGCTCAGGCACGCCAAGCTTTGCAGCAAATGATCGATGGCCTCGCCACCTCTTACGATGAAATCCCGGAATAAACGGCTCACAGCCAACTAAGACGTCGGCCTTGCCAATCCAGGATAGCAGTTCGACGAATCATTTTCTCAGCGAGCGGCGGATAAGACTCTTCGATCACCGCATGAGCGAATTCCGACAGGAAATGGGCTTTAAGTGCTGCACGGGCCTGATCTACACCGATGGCCTCGTAAGGCACTGAAGACAGCAATAAAAAACCATCGTCCGGAATACGCCCAGCCATCATGTTGGCTTCAATAATCCCAGCCGCTTTAATAATCGGTTCAGCGAGATTCGGACTATAGGGCCCGATAATCAACGCCAGATTTGGCGTGTGTAGAAAGTCAAAACCGCGCCCCAGACAAATCATCCACTCCCGGTGCTCGATATCAAGCTGACGAAGTCCTAACTTCGCTTGCGCTCTGATTGCTGCCACATGTCTGAAGTTTCCCGCCACAAGCGGCAATAAGTCATCGCGCATAGCGCTAGGCATATCAGGAAGCAACGTAGCAAGCCTAGCGCTTAACGCTGCCGGATCGCACTCTTCGAGTTCGGCAACCCGAAGGAGCTGTCCATTGTCACCATGCAAGACCAGCGCATCTTCATCCGTTTCGAAACCGCAAACTAGCGGATATACCGTGCCATGCGCCGCGCCAAAAATCGTTGAAATCTGCTGCTTAATTTCCTGAGTATGTTCAACCGCTGCCTGTTGGTCATAACCAAAACCGGCACAGCCTCGGTGATGATCCCCCCGCGAAAAATGGTATGTCACTAGGAACAAAACCTGCCGCCCCTCATGCACTCTATCCATAACGTACTGGGTAACGACCTCCCCCAGATGCGGCCACCCCAAGTCAAAGCGCCCACCCAGATTACGAAATGGCATGAGTAAGCCAATGGGTGTACCCGTTGCTACCGGAATATTAATGCGGCCATCCATGCATTTAAGGACGGCAATCGCCGTTGGATGCTGACTCTGATATCGTGCCCTCGCCAATACCGCTTCAGGACTACGATAATCATCACCGTGACGCGCTGCTAAAGCAGAAAGCCAATCAATACGCGTTTCAATCGGTTTACTATGAACATCGTTCACTTCAGCTCTCCGGTTTAAACCACAAGCTACTGATGCATCCATTGATAGACAGATCTTAGATCAATTAATACCTATCAGCGCATTTTGAGTACGTGGGTTGGCCAGACGTTCGAGCCACCATCGTTGCGCCGGACCGGGCTCTCGCCCGCCTACCCGCCACGCGTAAGACAAATGCGCCGGTCGACGCTGTGGCATACGTAACTTCTCAACTAATCGTCCAGCCTTTAATTCGCTGCGAATCAAGGGTTCTGGCAAATACCCGCAGCCCAAGCCACGAATCTGCGCCTCAATCTTCAATGCCATGGATGGCACCGTAAGCACATCCTGCCCAGGCAACAAGCCAATCGTCATTGGTGTCATTTGCTGTGCGCTATCGGCTAAAGCAATCATCCGATAAGGCATCAATAGTTCATCGGTAATGGTGCCGGTGACATCAGCCAGTGGGTGATCCGGCGCAACGACAAAAAGAAAGGGAATCTCACCCAGCGGTGCACTCTGGATACCGGCGGGGGGCGCCGGTTGATCAGCCACACCAATGGCCAAATCTGCGCGAGAACTGACTAAAGCCTCCCATGTACCGGACAAGGTTTCACGTGCTAATTTAATTCGCGTCGGTGGCTTTAGCGCCAAAAACTCCCCAATCAGATCCAGCACCGTTGATTCATCAATGATGCTATCTACGGCAATATTCAACACAGGCTCCCAGCCTGTAGCCACACGCTTGATTCGTTGCCCTACCGTTTCCAACTCGGCTAATAATCGTTCACCCTCCTGAACCAACTCTGCGCCTGCAGGTGTCAGGCGGGCCTGTCGGGAACGGCGATCAAACAACAACACATCAAGCTGTTCTTCTAATTGCCGAATGCTATACGTTACGGCAGAGGGTACCTTGCCTAAAGCCCGCGCGGCCGCAGCGAAACTGCCACTTCTGGCTATCAAACTCACCATTTCCAGTAATTCAGGAGTCAGCGGGGAACGTTGCATGGATAGTCCAATAGTTCAAATTATTTGAATGATGCCATCAATTGTTAAAAGCCACATCCCCAGCCGACGGACTAAAGTACGACCATCAAGGAGAGTCACTATGTTGATCAAACGACCTGCCAATAAACGGGGCCATGCCGACCACGGGTGGTTGCGCTCGTTCCACAGCTTTTCTTTCGCCGATTACTTCGACCGCAACCACATGCATTTCGGTCCGCTACGCGTGATCAACGAAGACTGGGTTGCAGCCGGCACCGGTTTCGGGATGCACCCGCACAAGGATATGGAGATCGTCACCTACATTCTGGAAGGTGAACTCACGCATCAAGATAGTATGGGGCACCAGGAAGTGATTCGGCCGAACGACGTACAGCGCATGTCCGCCGGTACCGGTGTGTTCCATAGCGAGTTCAACCGTCATGCCACCAAAACGTGTCATCTGCTGCAGATCTGGATCATGCCAGCCGAAAAAGACCTGACACCCTCTTATGAGCAGACTGCCTTCGACGCGGCAGAAAAGCGCGGCAAGCTGCGCCTCGTTGCTGCGCCGGATGGTGCACAAGGCGCGGTCACCATTCATACCAACACGCGCCTGTACGCCGGTTTGTTCGACGGTGCCGAATTAGCCACACACCCGCTTGCAGATAATCGTATGGCTTATGTGCACATCGCTCGCGGCAGCATCACAGTCAATGGTGAACCTCTTGTTGCCGGCGATGCGCTGATGCTACGTGATGAAACGGCCGTCACACTAGCCAATGGTCAACTCGCTGAAGTTCTTGTTTTTGATTTACCGGCTAACTCATGACGCTACCCACGCTTTTCGTTCCCCATGGCGCACCGACTTTCGCCCTGCGTCCGGGTGCGGCCGGTGCAGCACTGGTGGCGCTCGCCCAGCAGATTGAGCGACCTAAAGCTATCATCGTCGTTAGCCCGCACTGGGAAACACGGGAACCCACCGTGGGCAGTGCTGCCGATCTTGAAACCATATACGACTTCGGTGGGTTCCCCAGTGAACTCTATACCCTGAAATATCCGGCACACAGTGACCTCGCACTGGCCCAACATGTCGCCGACTGTCTTAAAACTGCTGGTTACGCACCACGTATCGATGCACATCGTGGACTCGACCACGGCGCCTGGGTCCCGCTACGCATGATGTACCCGACAGCTGATATTCCGGTCATTCCACTTTCCATCAAGGCACACGCCGGGCCAGCCTACCACTATGCACTCGGGCAAGCACTCAAGCCGCTCGGCGAACAAGGCTTTCTGATCATGGGTACTGGCAGCATCACGCATAACCTACGCGACTACATGGTCTGCGTACATAACAATCTGCCCACGCCGGATTACGTCACACGCTTTGCCGATTGGGTAAATACCCAACTAGAGTCAGGCAGCAGTGCTACGCTTATCGATTATCGAAAAAACACAAGCGATGCTGCCCAGGCACATCCGACAGAGGATCACTTCATGCCCTTCTTTGTCGCGTTGGGCGCCGCCGGCGATAACCCAAAGTCGAAACGCTTCTATGCCGGTGTCGATGATCTAGTCATCGCGATGGACGGCTACTATTTCAGCCGAGCGGTACAATAATGTTTTATACCTCCGAAGAGTCACGATTATGTCCGCACCAGCTTGCCCGCAATGCACCCTTGAAAACACCTATCCCGATGGCTCTAATTTCGTCTGCGCCGACTGCGGTTTCGAGTGGCCAATGGAAGCCGAAGCCACTGAAGAAGACGGCCCACGTATTGTCAAAGATGCTAACGGCAATGTACTGAGCGATGGCGACAGCGTTGTACTGATCAAGGACCTCAAGCTCAAAGGCTCTTCGAGCACGATGAAGGTAGGCACCAAGATCAAAAGCATTCGCATTGTTGAGGGCGACCACGAACTCGACTGCAAATCAGACTTTGGCAACATCATGCTGAAAGCATGCTTCGTTAAGAAAGCCTAAGCATTACCTGCTTCAAAAAGAAATGGCCACCCTAGGGTGGCCATTTCTTTGCATGACACCTGATCAGTTATTCGTGCCGTAACCGACTGGATCGGTTTTACCAGAGAACATGTGATACACACGCAGGAAGTAAAACACCACCAGCGGGAACATCACAATCGCACCCCAGAACATGAATTGCAGCGATACAGCCGGCGCTGCCGCTTCTTCGATCGTCAGTGAATAGGGCATCATATATGGCCAGAATGAAAGCGCCAGCGATGCAAACGCCGAAGCAATGATCAGCATGCACCAGGCAAATGGTGCGCGTTCATGTGGGCAATCATGACGGCTCGTGCGAAAAGCCCCCAGCAGCCCTACAAAACCCAATGCCGGTGCAATCCAGTGCCATAGCGGTGCCTTTTCCCATGCATGACGTACCGGCAGATCGACGCCTTGCGTAATCAGGAACGCAACCAGCACAAAGACGCAGAAGGCTATCGACAAACCTCGCAGCTGCGCACGGGCGCGTTTAGCAACTGCGCCTTCGGTTTTAAGAATCAACCAACCGGCGCCCAGCATGCTGTAGCCCAAGACCAAACCAACGCCGCACAGCACCGGGAATGGTGCCAGCCAGTCCCACCCATCGCCAACATAGGTGGTGCCATCGATCGGAAGCCCCATGATCATGGTACCAATAGCTGCACCTTGTACGATCGTTGCGACAGCCGAACCGATCACGAACCCCCACTCCCACAGCCCACGTGCTTTCAATGCCTGCTCCCGGTATTCAAAAGCAACACCACGGAAAATCAGACCAATCAGCAGTAGAACAACAGGTAGATAAAAGGCCGATAGAAAAATGGCGTAAATGGCCGGGAACGCACCGAACAGGCAAGCGCCCACAATAATCAGCCAGGTTTCATTGCCGTCCCAGAAAGGGGCAATGGCGCCCACCACGGTATTGCGTTCTTCATCCGTTTTGGCAGTTGCAAACAGCATAGCCGCGCCAAAATCGTAACCATCCACAATAATGTAAACAAGGATGGAAAAAGCAATTAGACCTGCCCAGAAGTAGGGAAGCCAAGGGCTCATAGACTCTAGACTCATACGGCCTCCGTAGTATTCGGGCCATCATTAGACGGACCCTTCTTGAAAAGATTCCAGATATAACGCAAACCAAAACTGTAAATAATCAGATAGACAACGACGTACAGCGTGAGGCTGGTCAAGGCATGATTAAAAGTGAGCGATGGGGTCACTGCATCGGATGTGCGCAAGAGGCCAGTAACGACCCAAGGCTGACGCCCCACTTCGGCGGTATACCACCCGGCCAGCACGCAAATCCAGCCTATCGGGAAGGAGATAGCGGCCACATTCAGGAACCAGCGAGACTTCTCGATGCTATTACGATAGTTGTGCCAGCTGCCGTACCAACCAATAAAGAGCATGAGCAGCGACAGACCCACCATGATGCGGAAGCCGTAAAACGGTACCAGGAATGGTGCGCGTTCGTCAGCAGGCACATCCTTGATACCGCGCTGGTAAGAATCCGGGTTGCCCGAATCCACCACGCTACCGATAACAGGAATGCTGATCTCAAAGCTATTCTTCTCTGCCTTGTTATCTGGCCATGCTGCAACAATTAATGGGGCGCGGGTACCGCTTTCCCAACGGCCTTCAACGGCGGCAAATTTTCCCGGTTGATAGTCACGGATAATCTCACCCGCCAAGTGACCAAAGCCCATCTGGATTGGCGTAAAGACCGCCATCAAACCCATACCCCAGATCAGCATGGCTCGAGCTGTTGTCTTGTAAAGGCCTTTCAGTGTGTACCAGGCACCGGTCGCTGCAACAACGGTGGCCGTAGTAAGGTAGGCCGCCAGCAGCATATGTAACCAGCGTGTTATGAACACATGGCCACCGATAATCTGTTGCCAGTCGGTAGGAATAATACGACCGGTTGCATCTACGGCATGGCCTACTGGCACCTGCATCCAGCTGTTATTAGCCATAATCCAGAAAGACGACAGCGTTGTACCTAGAGCCACCAGCACACAAGATGTTAAAAAAGCACGCGGCGACACTTTGTTCCGGCCAAATAGCACAACGCCAAGGAAGGTAGCTTCAAGAATAAAAGCGGTAAAGGACTCATATCCGAGCAGCGGGCCCTGAATCGGCCCTGTCTTTTCACTCAGAACACTCCAGTTCGTGCCAAACTGGAAAGCCATAACAATCCCGGATACCACGCCCATCCCGAAGGAGACAGCAAAAATCTTGACCCAGAAGTCAAAAAGTTTGCGATAAACCGGGTTGCCGGTTGCCTGATTGCGCCATTCGAGCACGGCCAGCCAAGCAGCCAGGCCAATAGTGAAGGACGGAAAAATGATGTGGAATGTCACCACAAAGGCGAACTGAATTCGCGATAAATCTAACGCCGTTAAATCCAAAATACTCTCCCATGACAGACCGGCTAAACCGGGTGTCCTTAAGACATCACAACCAGGAACGACAGTGCCTTGCATCCAAAGCGGATATGGGCAAGTTCAAGCCGTATAATCAACAAGTTGCGTATTATATTTCACTGCAGCAAATTTCCCACATCTACTTTGTTTAATTTAAATGCTTTTGAGGGTTCGTAGACAATCATGTCCCACTTAACGCACGAACTGCTACTCAACTTCTGGTCTCCCAAAGCCCTTGAAGTCAACTTTGTGCTGCTTATGCACTTAGTTGGCTCCATGTTGTTGGGCATGCTGGTGGGCTATGAACGCTCTTACCATGGGCGTGCAGCAGGTATGCGTACCTTTTCGCTCGTTTGCATGGCATCCACAGGCATCGTGGCTATTTTTGGCTATCCAGAACTCTGGTTTGGCGGACAAAACATCAACAGCATTACCGCAGATGGCCCGTCAAGAGTGATTCAAGGCATTGTTACAGGGATTGGCTTTCTGGGCGCAGGCGTCATCATTCGGGAAGGTCATTCGATTTCTGGTTTATCAACGGCTGCATCCATCTGGACGGCTGCCGCAATCGGCATATTAATAGGCCTGGGATTTTATGCAGCAGGGATTGCCTTGGCGGTGTTATGCGCCTTCAGCATGACGATTGTGTTGCAACTTGAACGGTGGCTACCGCGCCGCAAACGTTACCTATTTGAGCTGAGCTTCAACCTCCATGGGCATCCCAATGCTGAAACACTGAAACAACTGGGCGAGGCTAACGGATTCACTGTAGGCACAGACACCATCTCGATTAGCCTGGGCAAAAACCGCCAGTTCTGGTCCTACACAGCAACAACACGTCCACGAGTTAAGCCTGATATGGCGAATCTGGCCCAAGCGCTCCAGCAAATGGATGGCTTGGAGAAGTTCAGCATTTCCCCAACACGCATCTAGTGGCTCAGAATCCACATGTTTTGGATATCTAAGCATATGAGTGACTACTGTATAAGTGTATGAATCTACCCAACCTGATCAAAGAAATTGGCCGTGGCGCCAAAGGTGCCCGCTCCCTCTCAGCCGAAGACGCAGAAATGCTTTTTACAGCGATGCTTCAGGGTACCGTGCCTGATCTTGAGCTCGGTGCCATTCTTATCGCTTTACGGGTTAAGAGTGAATCCGACGAGGAATTAATAGGATTCTGTAAGGCAATGCAGTGCACCACGCGCACGCTTCAGGTTGTAAACGGTTCACCAGTCGTCATTTTGCCTACCTATAACGGTGTTCGTCGTCAGCCCAATCTTCTACCTTTATTAGCCAAGCTCCTCAACAACGCAGGTCTTAACGTGTTAGTTCACGGACGACATGACTTTGATAATCGTGAAAACCCCTTCCCACTCTTCAAGGAATTAGGGATTCCCCTATCGGAATCGATAGCTCAGGCTGAAACACAGCTTAATGAAACGGGTATTGCTTTACTGGATATCGAACAGCTGAACCCGGGACTGAACGCACTTCTTAACTTGCGTAGTCGCTTAGGCGTACGCAATACCGCACACACCCTCTGCAAACTGCTGGATCCCTGCCCCGGGCAGTCCATTCGCGTGGTTAACGTCACCCACCCGGAATATCTTGTCCGCATGACTTCCCTGCTTGCAGCTCAGCATGGGCATGCCATGCTACTCCGTGGAACTGAAGGAGAAGCATTTGCTAACCCACGTCGCCGCCCTGAACTCATGGGCTTTAAAAACGGCAATGCAGAGATTCTGTTTCCAGCTGAAGAAGGCGGCACCCCTCCCATCGCGGGATGGCCGGAAAGTGCGGACTTTGATGAAAACCTGAACTTGATTCATCACCTGCTCGCTCAACCAGATCAAATACCTCAACCGATTCTCGATCAGGTATTAGCGCTCAAGGCGCTGAGCTAATCGTTCATGCCACTTTAAAATCAGCGACAGGCGGCACGCCCCAAACGATCACGCACCGCAAGCCAATCAGCAGTGTCTGGCAGCACCTGCACATAAATATTGAGATAGCCTTTTTCATCCAATGCTCGCAAGACACGATAAAAGTCGTGGGCATAAGACGCGGGATGATCAGCTAACACCACCACATCGGCGCGATGTCTCATTGTTTCAGGGAGTGCTTTGCTGTCGCGCACGATAACTGCACAATGACCCGCAGCAAACTTCGCTTCAATTGCTTCAAGAGACAACACGGTCAGCGGTGTCCGAGGCGCATAGTGTGATGCTAGGCTACCCGATACACGCGGTGCATTGTGCAGTGTGCTTTGCACGGCACTTGCTGCCACAACAGGCTTACCCAATACCAGTTCAATCTGAGCCGCGGTAATCGCGCCTGGGCGCAGAATAACCGGTGCACCACGCGAGAGATCAACGATGGTCGACTCGATGCCAACCAGGCAATCGCCCCCATCCAGAATCAGTGGGACTGATTCACCCAGCTCAACTGCCACATGTGCTGCCGTCGTGGGGCTGATTCGTCCAAATTTATTAGCCGAAGGTGCAGCTACACCACCGCCCGATGGATTTTTATCGGCAAATGCACGCAACAATTGCAACGCGACAGGATGCGCAGGCACTCTAATGCCAACGGTGTCCTGACCGCCAGTGACACAATCGGGCACCCCAGCGGCCTTTTTTAGAATCAATGTTAAAGGCCCGGGCCAAAACGCCTCTGCCAATGTCCATGCGTCCTCTGGTATATCCCGGGCGTAATTAGGCATTAAATCATCAGCACCCAAATGCACAATCAAGGGGTGATCCGCCGGGCGCCCTTTGGCCGCAAATATTTTGCTTACGGCCTCGGGATTATTAGCATCTGCTGCCAAACCATAAACGGTTTCAGTAGGTAGGCCTACAAGACTACCGCCCCGAAGCAATTCAACGGCACGGGCAATTGCAACCGGGCCGGCAGCAATCTCAGGCATCAGGCAAACCTAGAATTGCACGCGCCTTCAAGGCCTGCTCATACGCGAGCTTCGAATCTTGCCCGATGATCGTGAAGTGCCCCATCTTACGACCGGCGCGCGGCGATTCCTTGCCGTAGAGGTGCAAAGAAAGCCCTGGAATAGCCAACAAGCCATTCCAATCAGGTTCGCGTTGCTCACCATCTGCGAACCATAAGTCACCCAACAGGTTAATCATCACAGCCGCGGAGTGCGCACGCGCCTCACCCAAAGGCAATCCACAGAGCGCCCGTACTTGCTGCTGAAACTGATTCGTTGCACAGGCATCCAGGGTGTAATGACCACTATTGTGCGGTCGCGGTGCCATTTCGTTTACGACGAGCTGACCACGGCTCACAAAAAATTCCACCCCCAAGGTACCCACATAGCCAAGGCAACCCGCCAGCTTTTCTGCAACTTCACAGGCCGTATCAGCTAAACATTGTGAGCCCCAAGCCGGGACGATACTCACATCGAGAATGCCATTGCGATGGCGGTTTTCTGCCGAGGGGAATGCTTTAACACTGCCATCCTGCCCTCGCGCCAGCACCACGGAAATTTCATAATCGAGCGGCAATTTGGCTTCAAGAATACAACGCACTGACCCCAAAGAAACCCAGGCGCTTTCAGCGGCCGCACGATCCTCGACAACGGCCTGCCCTTTGCCATCGTAGCCCAGACGCGCTGCCTTCAGAATGCCGGGGAAAAGATGGTTTGGTGCGTTACGCAAATCTTCGATAGTGTTAATTTCTGTGAACGGCCCATGAGGCAAGCCATGAACCTTCAAGAAAGTTTTCTCTGCGATCCGATCCTGGCATACCGATACTGCGGCGGCTGATGGATGCACTGGCAGACGTTCAGCCAAAACGGCCAAAGTCTCGGCAGGCACGTTTTCAAATTCCGTTGTTACCGCTGCGCACCCTTTGGCCAATTCGGCCAAGGCAGTGCTGTCATCGTAATCGGCACACAAATGGCGATCAGCGATGCGACCCGCCGGGCTATCTGCATCCGGATCCAGCACCCAAACCTGATAACCCAGTTCATGTGCCGCCATGACGAAATAGCGGCCAAGCTGGCCGCCACCGAGCATGCCCAGCACCGCTGGCGCTGGAATTAAAGATTTCTTCATCAGACTTCCGGCAGTTTCATCGCCAGCACTTTGGCTGATTGCTGCTGGCGGAATTGCTGCAAACGTTCATTCAATGTCGCATCCCGGTTTGCCAACATGGCAACAGCAAACAACGCCGCATTAGCCGCACCCGCTTCACCAATAGCGAATGTAGCCACGGGAATGCCTTTGGGCATTTGCACAATCGAATGCAGGGAATCGACACCTGACAATGCTTTAGATTGAACCGGCACGCCCAGTACTGGCACTGTGGTCTTTGCTGCCAGCATGCCCGGCAGGTGTGCCGCACCGCCTGCACCAGCGATGATGGCTTGCAGGCCACGAGCACCCGCTGTTTCAGCATATTCAAATAGCAGATCCGGCGTACGATGCGCGGAAACCACACGCGCTTCAAATGGCACACCGAACTCTTTTAGCATCACGGCAGCTGCCTGCATGGTCGGCCAGTCAGAATCCGACCCCATCACGATGCCAATCAAAGGCGCTTTTGTATCTGCATTCATTTCACAGTTCCTTCGGCAAAGCGCTCAGCTGAGGTCAATGTATTCGCCAACAACATGGCGATCGTCATCGGACCTACTCCCCCAGGCACAGGCGTAATGGCGCCGGCAATCGGGGCGACGGCTGCAAAATCGACATCACCACACAAACCACCACCCGCTTCCGCAGGCAGACGGTTGATACCCACGTCAATGACCAGTGCACCCGGCTTCACCATGTCCGCAGTGACAAACTTCGGCTTGCCAATCGCAGCCACCAGAATATCGGCCCGGCGGGTATGCGCGTTTAGATCCTTGGTGCGTGAATGGCACACGGTCACCGTACAACCGGCGTGCAGCAACAGCATGGCCATAGGCTTGCCAACAATATTAGAACGACCGATCACAACGGCTTCCTTGCCATTGAGATCAACGCCTGTTTCCGCCAGCAGCTTCATCACACCATAGGGCGTACAAGGAATGAAGCGAGGATCACCCTGCATCAAGGCACCCACATTGGCGGCATGAAAACCGTCCACATCCTTTTCCGGGCGAATAGCCGCCAGCACTTCGGCCTCATCAAACTGTGGCGGCAGCGGCAATTGCACCAGAATGCCATGTACGGCAGGGTCACTGTTCAATTCAGCGATTTTGTCGAACACAAGCTTCGGGGCCACATCTGCTGCAAATGGAAAATCAAACGAAACCATTCCGGCCTCGTGGCAAGCCTTGATCTTGTTTCGCACATAAACCTGCGATGCCGGATTCTCGCCTACAAGAATGACAGCCAGTCCAGGCCGGGTTCCCTGAAGCGCCAATTCGTCGGCACGCACTTTGAATTCGGCACGCAAACGTTTCGATAACGCGGCGCCATCAAGAATTTGAGCAGTCATAGCTTATATTTTACTGCAAACCGCCACTGCGCCACTGAAATTCCCTGAGCTGCCACATCGGCTGTCAAACTATCGACATCCACCCCGGAAACCACCAGGTCGGGGCATCGTGCAGAAAAGTCACGAATCCTCCGTAATGGCAAAGGGCTGCTCCAGGCCAGCATTAGGCGATTACCAGCAAGCTGATCAAACTCTGTTTGCCACCCCAGGTGTAATGCGCCTGATTTGTCACGCGAGCGCCTGAGTTCCTGATTGAGCGGAGAGGCTTCTATGGCGGAAGTGAGTGCTATTTGCCTCGCAGAAAGCCACGATAAATCACTCACCTCTTCCTGTCTGCCAGCGACCAAACCACCGGACGACAAATTACTGCCACCAAATACTACGACCGGCACAAGGTATTCGGCTGAAAGCACCATGGCCTCTGCCAGCCAGGTTTCGGCAACACCTTGCGGCGCCTCATTCAACTCCAGCACCGGCACCCCAAGATTGCGTAAGGACAGCCGAAACAACCCCGCATCACCATGTGCTTGCGGTTGATAACCATGCCATTGTGGTTCCTCACAGCGTAACCGGCTCAAATAGTAGGCAAAAGAGGCTTCTTGTGTAGGCATGTTGCGATCATGCCACGCTCTTTATTAAAGAACGAATGAACCGCTTGACGCACGATGAATCGCGCTTTAGTATTTTCACATAACAAGACGTTATTTCATATTACAAAACAAACAACCCGTCACAGTGGTTGTGCGGCGCGGAACTTCGCGAGGGCACATACCGCTATAGTCACAACGGGTTGTCCAAATTTAGTCTTAAACGCTGGTCGTCACGGGTTCCATAGAAATCCGTCTCAATAAGGAGGCAGCATGTCGGCAGAAAACGAAATGAATTCCATACCCGGTCAAAGCACTGATTCGGACCCCCAGGAAACCCGCGAATGGCAGGATGCTCTCACCGGCGTTATCAGTAATGAAGGAGATGAGCGCGCCCACTACCTGATCGAAACGCTGATTGATCAAGCACGCGCCAAAGGCATCGACATTCCGTATTCCGCCAACACCGAATACATCAACACGATTCCTGTTGCACAACAGCCCAAGTATCCGGGCAACGCGGACATGGAGATCAAGATCCACTCCTATATCCGCTGGAACGCTATGGCGATGGTTGTACGCGCCAACAAACACACCAACGTCGGCGGACATATCGCTTCATTTGCTTCGGCAGCCGCCCTCTACGACGTGGGCTTCTCACATTTTTGGCACGCCCCATCGGCCAACCACGATGGCGATCTGATTTTCTTCCAGGGTCACTCGGTACCCGGCGTCTACGCACGCGCCTTCATGCTTGGCCGATTTACCGAAGCGCAGCTTGATCATTTCCGTCAGGAAACTACCGGCAAGGGGATCTCCTCCTACCCCCACCCCTGGCTGATGCCTGACTTCTGGCAGTTCCCCACCGTATCGATGGGCCTTGGCCCAATTCAGGCGATCTATCAGGCACGCTTCATGAAGTATCTGGCCAGCCGCGGTTTGATCAATGCCGAGAAAGCCGCACAGCGCAAAGTCTGGGCGTTCCTCGGCGACGGTGAAACGGACGAAGTCGAATCGCTGGGTGCGATCGGCATGGCCGGCAGAGAAAAACTCGACAACCTGATCTTTGTCATCAATTGCAACCTACAACGCCTCGATGGCCCGGTACGCGGCAACGGCAAAATCATTCAGGAACTGGAATCAGAATTCCGCGGCGCCGGATGGAATGTGGTCAAACTGATCTGGGGCACCCACTGGGATGCACTGTTCCAGCGCGATACCCAAGGCATTCTGAAGCAACGCATGATGGATCTGTGCGATGGTGAATACCAGACCTTTAAGTCCAAAGATGGTGCCTACGTCCGTGAGCATTTCTTCAACACGCCCGAACTCAAGGCGCTTGTCGCCGACTGGACTGATGACGAAATCTGGCAACTGAATCGCGGCGGCCATGATCTATTCAAGATCTTCGCTGCTTACGACCGGGCCATTAAGCATAAAGGCCAGCCGACACTCATTCTCGCCAAAACCATTAAGGGCTTTGGCATGGGCAAGGCTGGCGAAGCGATGAACACCTCCCATCAGCAAAAGAAAATGGATAAGGAGCAGATCGCGCGCTTCCGCGATCGCTTCTCGCTGCCGGTGAAAGATGAAGAAATTGAAGCACTACCCTATCTGAAATTCCCGGAAGATTCGGCAGAGCACAAATACATGCTGGAACGCCGTATGGCTCTGGGTGGCTTCCTGCCACAGCGCCGTCGCAAAGCCGAAGCATTAACGATTCCGCCGTTGTCGTCCTTTGACGCTTTGCTTAAAGCGTCTGGTGACGGACGTGAGCTGTCAACCACCATGGCCATTGTCCGCATCATGAACATGATGCTTAAAGATAAGGCAGTAGGCCGTAATGTCGTCCCGATCGTTCCGGATGAATCGCGCACCTTCGGTATGGAAGGCATGTTCCGCGCCGTTGGCATCTGGAACCAGGAAGGCCAGAATTATGTTCCTGAAGATCATGACCAGCTGATGTTCTATAAAGAGAGCAAAGATGGTCAGGTTCTTCAAGAAGGCATTAACGAAGCGGGCGCCATGAGCGACTGGATTGCCGCTGCAACGGCCTACTCTGTGCATGGCGTACAAACGATTCCGTTTTACATCTGCTACTCGATGTTTGGCCTGCAGCGTACGCTGGATCTATGCTGGGCAGCAGGAGATCAACGTGCACGCGGCTTCCTCATTGGCGGCACGGCCGGCAGAACAACGCTCAATGGCGAAGGCCTTCAGCACGAGGATGGCCACAGCCTGCTGCTCGCGAACCTGATCCCGAACTGCATCTCCTACGACCCCACCTTCCAGTATGAAGTTGCAGTCGTTGTGCAAGATGGTATGCGTCGCATGCACGTTGATCAGGAAGATGTTTTCTACTACATCACCGTGATGAACGAAAACTACGAACACCCGGAAATGCCTGCAGGCGCCGCGCCCGACATCATCAAAGGGATGTACGCCTTCAAGAAGGGTGCAGCTGGCACTGGACCGCGTGTGCAACTCCTGGGCTCCGGCACAATTTTCCGTGAGGTTATCGCCGCTGCAGAGCTACTGCGCAAAGACTGGGGCGTTGAGTCTGATCTGTGGGGGTGCCCAAGCTTTAATGAACTAGCTCGCGATGGTGAAGATGTGGCTCGCTGGAACATGTTGCATCCGACGGATCCGCAACGGATCTCCCACGTGGAATCGAAGCTCGCAGGCACCAGCGGTCCGGTAGTTGCTGCTACCGACTACATCAAGCTCTACGCAGAACAGATCCGCCCATTCATCAAGAAAAACTTTGTTGCCCTCGGCACGAACGGCTTCGGCCGTTCTGATACCCGCGAGCACCTCCGTAACTTCTTCGAGGTCGACCGTCACTGGGTCACGGTAGCAGCACTCAAAGCACTGGCCGATGAAGGCACGATTGGCCGAGACAAAGTGGCTGCAGCCATCACCAAGTATCAGTTAGATCCAAACAAACCAAACCCGATGTCGGTTTAAGCGAGAAACCACCATGAGCCAACTGATTGATATCAAGGTCCCGGACATCGGCGACTTTACCGATGTCCCCGTGATTGAAGTGTTTGTTAAACCTGGCGACGTCATCAAAATTGATGACGCACTCGTGACACTGGAATCTGACAAAGCCACCATGGATGTACCATCCTCTGCCGCAGGTACCGTCAAAGAGGTATTGGTCAAACTCGGTGACAAGGTAGGTGAAGGCAGCGTGATCGTTCGCCTTGAAAGCAGCACAGCACCCGCGCCTGCAGCAACCACTACTGCGCCAGTACCGCCTACGCCAGCTGCGGCACCCGTTGCCGCACCGGCCGTCGCTGTCGCAGCAGTTGCATCGGCATCAAGTTTGCCTAGCCTGCCCATCGGCAGTGCCGTTCACGCCAGTCCGGGCATCCGCGCTTATGCACGTGAGCTCGGTGTCGATCTGACACAAGTTAAAGCCAGCGGCCCAAAAAATCGCATCGTACGCGAAGATATTACTGGTTTCGTTAAGGGTGCCATGAGCACCGGCATCGTTCCGGGCAAAACCCCTGCTGCTACCGGTGGCAATGGTGGCGGCCTGGATCTGCTACCGTGGCCTAAGGTCGATTTTGCTAAATTCGGTCCGATCGAAGTACAGCCGCTGTCACGCATCAAGAAGATTTCCGGCCAGAACCTCTCTCGTAACTGGGCGATGATTCCCGCCGTGACTTATCACGAAGATGCCGACATCACTGATCTGGAAGCTTTCCGCGTTCAACTGAACAAGGAAAATGAAAAGGGTGGCGGCGCCAAACTCACCATGCTTGCCTTCCTGGTAAAGGCTTGTGTCAAAGCCATGCAGCGGCACCCCGAGTTCAACGCCTCGCTGGATGGTGACAACCTGATTCTCAAGCAATACTTCAACATCGGTTTTGCGGCTGATACCCCGAACGGTCTGGTAGTCCCGGTGATCAAAAATGCCGATAAGAAATCGGTCTTTGAAATTGCCCAGGAGTCTGGAGATCTGGCCAAGCAAGCGCGCGATGGCAAACTCAAGCCTGCCGATATGCAAGGGTCGTGCTTTACGATTTCTTCTCTCGGCGGCATTGGCGGCACCTACTTTGCACCGATCGTTAACGCGCCGGAAGTCGCCATTCTCGGCGTCAACAAGAGTGCAATGAAGCCCGTATGGGACGGCAAGCAATTCGTGCCACGCCTGACGCTACCGCTCTCGTTAACCGCCGATCACCGTGTGATTGATGGTGCTCTGGCAACGCGCTTCAATGTCTACCTGGCTCAAATGCTGGCGGATTTCCGCCGCGTTGCGCTCTAAGGAGAAGTCTCATGAGCCAACTGATTGAACTGAAAGTACCGGACATCGGTGACTTTCCCGAAGTGCCAGTCATTGAAGTTTTCATCAAACCAGGCGATGTCATCAAGGTTGATGATGCCCTGGTGACCCTTGAGTCCGACAAAGCTACGATGGATGTCCCCGCCTCGGCTGCCGGCATCGTCAAAGAAGTGCTGGTAAAGCTTGGCGATAAGATCGGCGAAGGCACCGTAGTTGCCCGTATCGAGGCGACTGAAACTGCCAGTGCATCAGCAGCCAGTGCACCAGCTTCAGCGTCCACGCCGGCCACTCCTACCCCTCCTGCAGCAGCAACGTCTCCTGCTCCCGCTGCGCCAACGCCAGCTACCAGCTACACAGGCACTGTTGATGTCGATTGCGATGTGCTGGTGCTTGGCGGTGGTCCCGGCGGCTATTCCGCTGCCTTCCGCGCCGCCGATCTCGGGCTGAATACAGTTATCGTTGAACGCTATGGCACCCTCGGTGGTGTTTGCCTCAATGTCGGCTGCATTCCCTCCAAAGCGCTGCTACATATCGCCGGCGTGATGGAAGAAGTCACACACCTGCACGAACTCGGCATTGTAGAAATGACGTCGGCCAAGGTGTCCGTAGAAAAGCTACGTGAGCATAAGACCAAGGTTGTCACCAAACTCACCGGCGGACTTGCCGGCATGGCCAAGGGGCGCAAAGTAGCGCAGGTTCGAGGCCTCGGCACATTCATTGATGCACATCATATGAGTGTAGAAACCACGAGCGGTGAAGGACAAAAAACGACTGGCGACAAAAAAGTCGTTCGCTTCAAACAGGCCATTATTGCTGCGGGCTCGCAATCTATCAAACTCCCCTTCATGCCAGTCGATCCACGCATCGTGGACTCAACTGGCGCGCTAGAGCTGAAAGATGTGCCCAAACGTATGCTGGTCGTCGGTGGCGGCATCATCGGCCTGGAAATGGCAACGGTGTATGCAACTCTAGGCACGCAAATCGACGTGGTAGAACTCGGAGCGGGTCTGATGCCCGGTGCTGATCGCGACCTGGTCAAAGTCTGGGAGAAGATGAATCTCTCTCGATTTAACCGTGTCATGCTCAACACCAAATGTATTGCAGCCAAAACAGAGCCTGCCGGAATTACCGTTCAGTTTGAAGGGGCCAACGGCACCGAAACGCCCGCGGCCGGTGTTTATGACCGCGTGCTAGTTGCGGTCGGACGCTCACCCAATGGCAACAAAGTGGGCGCAGACAAAGCTGGCGTGTTCGTCGATGAACGCGGTTTCATCAAAGTCGATAACCAGATGCGCACTAACGTACCTAATATCTTTGCGATTGGTGATCTGGTGGGTCAGCCTATGCTGGCACACAAAGCGGTGCATGAAGGCCATGTTGCCGCTGAAGTTGCCGCCGGTCATAAACGTGTCTTCGACCCGTTACAAATTCCATCCGTTGCCTATACAGACCCTGAAGTTGCCTGGGCCGGTCTGACTGAAGAGCAATGCAAAGCCAGTGGCCGCAAGTTTACCAAGGCCATGTTCCCCTGGGCAGCATCAGGCCGCGCCATTGCTAATGGACGAGATGAAGGTTTTACCAAACTTCTTTTTGATGCGGAATCACATCGCATTATTGGTGGTGGCATTGTTGGCACCAATGCCGGTGATCTCATCGGTGAGGTCTGCCTTGCCATTGAAATGGGTTGTGATGCTGCGGACATGGGGCACACCATTCACCCGCACCCGACACTCTGCGAA
>ERZ1034363.211-NODE-211-length-40851-cov-4.512165_pt1 | contig 40851 bp, 68 predicted proteins | sample MGYA00520616_ERZ1034363 | MGnify/ENA primary metagenome ERZ1034363 (study PRJEB33736, sample SAMEA104284506) | Azolla filiculoides | biome: Urban; feature: Water surface; material: Ditch water | place: Netherlands | collected 2015-10-28 | depth 0-0.1 m ...
GCCAGAAGATTCACCAGTTACAGAGCAACGATACCCTCCTGCTCCACCACCAGCTCCCCAATTGTTTGAAGTTCCGCCACCCCCACCACCGCCACCAATTATTAAATAATTAGCAGTAATTGTTTGAGAAGTAACAGCTAACCAAGAAATTCCGCTATATATTTCAGTTTGATTAGTTGTAGTGTTATATCTAACTGTTCCTGCTGATGGGCTTGCTGGTCGCTCTGCGGTTGTGCCTGTTGGGACAATTAAGCCGCCAGTTGTTGTGCTTGCATCAACTAAACCTGTATCAGCAGTCAGAATCAGATTACCAGTTGTATCACCAGTAACGCTAATGGCTGTTGTTGAGGTAGTGCCTGTTCTTATTGTTGACATATTAAATTACCACCCATCTTTGACCAGAGCTAACTGTTACGGTTACACCGCTTGCAGTAGTAATTGGGCCTACGCTAAATGCGTTAGAACCTGAAGCTACTGTATAGCTAGAGTTTACAGTTGTTGAATTTACTAATAGACCGTTTGTAGCGTTAATGTTGCCAGCTTTTAACTCATTGTCTGTAGCGTTATAAGTAAAATCTGCATCACCAGCAAAAGCACCAGAATTGTTGTACTGGACTTGAGTTGTAGAACCTGCGGCAGAAGCGCTAACTGTTGTGCTACCACCAAGGCTAACTGCTGTGCCGTTAATGGTAATACTGCTGTTAGTAAGCTGGCTGTTAGCAATACCGCCTAATGTGCCACCAAGGGTTAAATCACCGCTTGATGTTACTGTGCCAGTTAATGTAATACCATTTACTGTGCCTGTTCCGCTTACGCTGGTAACAGTTCCACCGCTTGATGGGGCAGTATTAGCAATAGTGATTGCACCAGCAGTATTTGTTACAGAAATGCCTGTGCCAGCAGTTAATGGTGCATTTACCCATTTACCGCTTGTTTGATTGCGGATAATTAGGTCACCGTTGGCTGGTGATGTTACTTGCACATCGCCTTCGTATTGACCCAAAATACCGCCAAAGCTAGGTCTTACAAACAATGAACCGTTGCTTGCAGCATAGACTACAGCGCAAACTTGGACTTTGGCGTTAGGTGCAGCAGGAATAGAAGTTGTTAAACCACCAGCAACTGTTGGGTCATAGTAAAGAATGTCACCATTAGCAAAGGCAGAAGTGTTAATTCCACGCACTAGACCAAAGGCAGTAATGTAGCCCCAATCGTTTGTAGCTAATGTATGAGTAGCAATACCCATCACATAAGATGCAGTTGAGGCAGTCAATCCACTAGCAGGTGCGCCAGTTAAGCCACCACTAGCACCAACTGTGCCAGTAAACATAACAACTTGGCCTTCAGTAACAGCAGAGGAGCATTTAATTCTAAAATATGTTTCCTCGCCAATCTGCTGAATGGCGTTTCCGCCTTCCATAACCAAGCTAAGTGTTTGAGTGCTATCTGCTGAATCCCAATAAAGCGATCCTGTTGCTGTTGGAACAGTTTCAGGAGTTACATCAAAAGTAACAAAATCAGGAGTTGTAATGCCACCTGATAGACCTGACATTGAAGTAATGTCGCTATTTGCACCAGAAGCAGCAGCTCCTAAGTTTGTTCTAGCACCGCCAGCAGTTCCTGATCCTGTTCCGCCATTGGCAACATTTAATGTTCCGCCAAGGGTAACAGCACCAGTTGTAGCTGTTGAAGGAGTTAAACCAGTAGAATCTGCGCTAAATGATGTAACGCCACCAGTTGAAGCTGCCCAAGCTGGAATGCCAGCGACCAAAGTTAAAATGTAACCATTGGTTGAAGGAGCTATAAATGATGTTGCGCCTGATGCAGTTTGGTATGGCAAATAACCAGCACCACCAGCAGCTAAATTTGTTGCGCTAGTAGCAGTTGCAGCATTGCCAGTAATTGATCCAACAATAGGATTGGTTACAGTTAAACCGCCTAAAGTTCCAACTCCAGTAATGTTTGCATATGCTCCGCTTATGTAGCTAGAACCAACTGTTCCGCTAGTAATCTGTGAGCCAGCAATAGAAATTGGCTGATCTACGGCAGAAGTAACTTGACCTTGAGCATTAATAGCCAAAGTAACAGTTCTTGCATCATTTCCGTATGTTCCAGCAGTAACGCCAGTATTGGTAATGCTAAATTGCGAACCAGCTAAAGTTAAGCCAGTTCCTGCTGTATAGCTTGAAGATACGCTAAAGTTTGACCAATTAAGTGCAGTTACGCCTAATGTTCCACCTGGCTGTGCTGTGCAATACCATGCTGAACCACCTTGGCTTCCTTCAATAAGGAAAGTAATAGCGCCAAGATATTCATTCCAGTCATCAGCTCCAACAGCTCTTGTCCAAGCTCCTGCTGAAGCAGTATAAATACCATTTTGTGATGCAGTAGATTGGTTTTTAACAAGAACTCGATCACCAGCAGCAAGGGTAATGGTATCTACTGTTAAAAGACCTGAAAGAGTAGCAATATTTTCTGTTGAAGCCACTAAACATGGCTCTTTCCAGCTCAATCCAGCAGCATAGTAATCAACATATTGTTTGTTTGCCACATCGGTTGCAGATACTGGCGCAGCCGATACACTTGCAGAAGTAAAAGCACCAGTAGAAGGCGTTGTAGCTCCTATTGGAGTGCTATCTATGGTGCTATTAGTAATATGCAAGCCTGATTGTGATGGATCAGGAATGGCATAAAAGGGCTGTCCTTGCCCAACAAAGGTCTGAAAATTACCATCAACATCAAAATACGCCTGAACAGGCAATAAATTTTGAACTGACGAATCGGCTGGATTAGTCATTTTATTCCTTCAGGGTAAACCCTAATTAGTTTTGAGTGCCAACAACAGTTACATATAAAAGACTTGGGCCAGCAGCAGAACCAATGGCAGTCAATGTAAATGGAGTATTAGGAGTTGCCAAAATAATAGGCAAAGTCATTAATGGAGGCAAAACAAAACTTCCAGGAGTTCCAGCAACAGGCAATGTAGCAGCAGGAGCTGTTCCAAGGCTTGAAATCTCTACTGCAACAGCAGCAGCGCCAGTATTCAGAAAAGAAGCATAGTTAATCTGATCGTTGGATGGATTTGCAATCTGCAAAGAAGTTGTTGCGGAAGCTGTAACTGAGAGAGCATAGGTTTTGCCTAGAGGCCGTATAACAACTGTATTAGACATAGTTGTGATCCTTTAAAAAATATGGACTTTCCATATTATGAGCCAATTTTACACAAATAAACAGAAAAGATTAACGATTTCTTAACCAATTTCCTAAGTGTCCTTGGAATATTTTGTTGCCAATATGTCCCATGCCAATTTCAGGATCAATCCATACTTTTCCGCCTATGGATTTCCAACGAAAACAGAAGGAATAATCCTCTCCGTATTTGTTTTCAGTTCCTTCAGGAATATAGGATTCAAACATGGCATAGAACCGCTTGTTTGGTGCTGAATGATGGTAATACATCTTAGGAAAGGCTTCAGCCATCTTTTCTAAGCAGTTACGGCTAATCTTCATAAATCCTGTGGGAATGGCTTCTACTTCCAAAAGCCCAGTTGCAGGATCAGCCCAAAGTTGCTCTTTGGTTTCATCCCATTTGCAAGTCCAAGCAAGAGGATCTACTCTTTGCGGATAGATTCCAGCGACTAAATCAACTGGCTGATCTATCAATTTAAGCAAAGCGCCTTTTTCCCAAGCAACATCAGAATCAATAAACACCAATTCATCACAATCTGATGCTAAAAATTTAGTGGCAATAACGCCTCGGCAGTCTGCAATTGCAGCGTTGCCAATGTCATCAATAAAAGTGAATTTATCGCCTCTTTGAATAAGGGCAATAATGTCTGTCATTAGGGATCTCATTGTTCCCATATGAACCACGCCTGTATAGGCTGGCATTGCAATCATAATATGCTTCATTTTTCCTTCCTTCACAAATTAAAAGCCCCTCCTTTTTGGGGAAGGGCTTCACTACATTAACAACAATTAAGCAGTCAAACCAACATCAGATAATGCTGTGATGATTGCGTTAACAGCAGTTGCAACATCACCGAAAGTAGCAGTAGTGCCTACTAATGGAGTAATTGCAGATGCTTGCACAACAGGAGTTGCGCCATAAAAACCCAACAAACCAGTTGCTGAACCAACGATAGCTACGCCATCGGTTGAATCACCATTAAATAGGTAATGAGGGGTTACTGTTGAAGCTGGGCCTGGATTAGACATAGTTTAGTTTCCTTTCTTATCCGTTAAATTAAGCTGCTACTCGGCAAGCCAACTCTGGGTAGAGTGGGGCCCAGCCGTATAGAACATCCAAACGAGTTGGAATCGAATCGTTGTTAATTGTGTATTGACGAACTACACGCATTGACAGACCAATTTCCTTGTCGCTTGCACGACCAGCAAAATGAACACCTTCTGGCAACTCAAGGTCGGCTACTGCGAGAGTAAACGCATTGCGGTGCATGATGATGTTTTGTGGGCTAACTGCGCCAGTTTTGTTGAATGGAGTAACGGCTGCTGCGCCTGGAGTTGGGATAGATACGTTTTGGAACTGACCAGCAGTAATAACAGCTGGAGAAACAACAACGCTCAATGCACCAGAGCCAGAAACGGCTTGCTTAACAACAAAGTTACGCAATTTGTTTGAGCCATACGCTTGACGGTTTTGTGGGTTAACTGCATAAACACCAGCGATCTGAATAACGTCACCAGCGTTCAAGTTAGCTGTACCGCCAGATGGGGTAATGCTAATTGTTGAGCTTGATGCCCAACCGCTTGTGAGGTAGCCAGTAGCTGTAGATGTGTTAGTTGCCAATGTTACGCCAGAGTAAGAACCGAATGTGTATGAAACCACGTTCTGATCCATCTTCCAGTTCATACCAGCAGAGTCACGACCCATCAAGCCTTTACGATACTGTTCGCCAATAGCTTCTTGTGGCACAAAGAGGCCTTTCAAGCTGTTAACGATAGTAGCGGATGTGAACGGCTCAACGATACATGATCTACGACCATCACGAGGTGCGCCTTCAGAGTCAAGATAAGCACCAGCAGTTAAGTAGGTGATCAAGTCTGTTGGAGGTGTACCAGCTTCACCAACGATGTTGGCTGTGTTCAAAGTTGCAGTTGTCAAACCATCACGGTCAATTTTGTTGGCGATGGCAGCTACAGCTGGCTTCAATACACGGTCAGAGAACATATCTAAAGACAATGCCAAATCTTGTGTTGTGAACTGAGTGTCAACGTGGAACTGTGTTGACAAAGTTACAGGCACGGAAGTTTCATTGAAATCTTCTACGTTCAACGCTGGGCCAGTTGTACCGATGAAACGGCCTGGTCTGCGTACGTTTACTGTGTTACCGATCTTTGCGCCAACAACTGCGAATTGGTCATCATAGTTACGGTCAACTTCTGACGTAAATGTCAGTTCGTTTTCTAAAACCATCAACGCTTCGTTGGTGATCTTAGAGATAGTTAAGAGATTATTACTCATTTCTATATCTTTCTAAAAAATTAGGTTTTACCGAATCTTCTTAGCCTGTCGAGCAGCTTTCCATTGTTGATAAGTACCATGAAACTGACCATCAGAATCAATTGATACATCAACAGCATTGGAAGCAGCCCTTAGAGGCTTGATCGGTGCTGGGGCATTACTTTTAGCAACAGGCTCACGCTTTGGTTCTTCTTTAGCTTCTTTACGCTCAAGTTTCGCCTCCAACTTCCCAATTTCACGGAGAGCTTTAATGACAGGCATATTGACAAGTTTCTCAGCATACTCATCGTCTGATGCGATTTGGTATAGGATTTGAGGGCCTACATCAGAATCTAAAATTGCATCACGGATAGCATCACTCACTTGGACTGTGCTACTCGCCACAATATCATCAAAATCTGGCATCTGTGACTTCGCTTTGCTTACCCGATCAGCCCATTCACGAGTGATTTTGGCCTGTTCTTCAGCAGCTCTGCGATTTGCTTCTTGTATATCTCTATCTCTTAATGCTTTCTCAGCCGAGAACTCTGCCAACGCTTTTGCATATTCAAACGCATCGGTGAACTGACTAGGCTGTGGCTCTTGTCCAAGATCATCAACTGGTTTAGGGTTGCTTCCTTGTTCAAGTTCCCGTACACGGTTTTCTAGGGCTTGCCTTTGCTCTCGCTCTTTTGCAGCACTTTCCTCTGCATTTTTGCGAGCCTTTGTAAGCTCTGAAAAACGCTTTTCCAACTTGGGATTGGGTTTACGTTCCTCTGTTACTTTTTCCTCATTCTCTGCTTCTGGTTCATTCTGAGTGTCTGCTTCCTGTTCTGGCTCTGAAGGAGCTTCATCAGCTACAACTTCAGCCTCAGTTGGGGCTTCACTAGCTAAACCAAGTTTTTGAGCATAAAAATCGGCTGCATTTTCACTTGTTAATACATTTGCTGCTTGTGCTTCTGACATGAGATTCCTCAAGATTTTACCCAATGATCCCCATTGGTAGGGTTAATGCTAATCTTAACGCAACTTAACTAAATTAAGCAATATTAATCTTTATCTAATTTGTCTGGATGAAATATTTGATAATAGGTATGGCCTTTTTCATTAGACCTTGGCAATTCAAGACCGTGATAACCTTGTTGAATTAATTCATCAATTCCATATTTATCAGTTTCATCCCAACCACCAAGTTTTAACTTTTTCTTATTGATATAACGCTTAACTGTAGCTCCTTTTCCAGTAGCTGCTACGTTTTCAATATCTGGATGGCTAGAAAACCAAACACTTCCATCAGCAGAATGTTTAGTATCAAAATCTTTTTTGCTGATCTTTTTTTCGTTTTCTTTGCTTGTGCTGTGATAAATAGGAACTAAATCATCATCTTTTTCTCTTTTTTTGCCTAATTTTTTGGCAATATATTCATCACGGTTTTCTGAGGTTACGATCTCTCTAGGCATTAGATAGCCCTTTCTATGGCTTCAGACGTTGCTTCATTTTCGCCACTTTTATCCAACTTGGCTAACATCAATGCAACTTGAGCTTTAAGAACTTCAATTTCTTTACGAGTTTCGTTGTCCAATACGCTGTCTTGAGCCTGAGTATCAGTACGCAACTCAACATCGTATTTCTTCATTTCTAGTGTTTTTTCAACTTCATCAGCACGGGCAACTTGTTTCATCAACTCTCTACGAGTTGCAGCTTCCTCACGCAGATTAGTTACACCCTCACGGTATTTGAGGTCTTGTTGCAATGCTTGGTTCTGTTGCTCAAGGTCTTGGATCGTCTTTTGAGCCTGTGCCAACTGCATCTGAACTTGCGGTGGAACGTCTGATTTCTCATCAATCTGAGCTAATGGATTAGCAGCAGCCAATCGATCAGCAACAATATCTGCACCTGGGAAGTCCATGTTACGGAAGATTAAGTCACCAGCCTGTTGCATCAAACCAGGATCGGCAGTAAGCAGAGTCATCATAGAATCTACTGCTTCTTGGCGTTTAGAGTTGTAGCCTGGGCCTGTTTCCATAACCACGTCATATTGACCAACGGTTACGTCATTGAGGATCTTTTCTACGCCCAACTGGTCAACAGTACGCTCATTGAGAGTTACCATCTCACCCTTGCCATCTTCACCAATAATACGCAATACACGCTCACTATCGTAAATGTGCGGGATCAAATCTAGCAAAATACGGCCTGTTTGACGGATAGAACGAACCAAGTTGTCGTAATAATGGAAGTTGGTCATGTCAACTTGTTGCTGTTGACCTTGCAAAGCCTTACCAGACATCATTCCAGATGGAAGCTGACTAGGATCAAAGATACCTACAACTGACATCAAGTCTTGATTTAAACCAGCCAAAGCGGTAACAATACCCTCTGGTGGTGGTTCTGGCTGTAAACGCTGTGGAACTGGAGCTTGTCTGCCATCTGTATCTGTTTGCTTGTAACGCAATACAGGCATAGATTTAATGTTAGCTTGAGCCCATTCATTCTCATGGCCTTCATCTTGACCTTCAGCCAATAGCCATTTAGCTTTAGGAGCCAAGGCTACTGATTCAGTCAATGAAGTTGACCAGAAGTTATACATACGTTGTGGATCTTTAGCCATACGGACAAGACCAAACTTCTTACGCTTATCTTCTACCACCAATTGCTGACCATAAACAGGCACGATTGGGATATAACGACCAGGCCATTCACCTTCTTCAAGCACTTCCATAGCGGTGAGCTTGCACCACTTGATTTGCTTCTTAACTGTTTCTCTGCGACTTACTTCATAAATGCCAGCTTCAAGCATTAAGTCTTGGCTTGGCATTTCATCTTCATAAACGGTAGTGCCGTCTGACAATAGAACCAACTTAGTACGCTTGCGTTCTGTGTAGAAGTATTCAGCAATACGAATGTCATTTTTCATAATCCATTCAGCATTGGAATCACCCGTACCACGCTGGGTAAAGCCTTGTCCTGTATCGGCATCAGGGTACATCTTGCTAAATGCTTCTTTGCTCAATACTTCAGTAACTAAGCATTTCTCTGCATCTGAACCATCTGGCTCAATAGAATTAGGATCAAAATAGACTGTGAATGGGTTCTCAACACGCTTAATATAGACTTCCTGATCAAATGAATCAGGTCTTGCATAGTCAGTAGTTACACGCCAGTAACCCCAACCCATACGAACAGCAAAGTCAAAAGCATTGTCATAGGCTGCATCGGCATCAGACTGAACTTCAATGTGACGGCAAATACCAGTAATGATGTCAGCTAATTTCTCATCAGACTCATTATTTACGCCATGAGCTTTAATGCGAGGTCTTTGCTGGCGTTGTTGATTGGTGATCTGACGGACATAAGCATCAACTTTGTTGATTGTCAGGCAAGGTCTGGCTTCTAAATTACGGCTATTTTGGATCTCAGAAGGCCATTGATCTCCAGCAGCAAACTTAATATCCTCTACAGCTTCAGCACGATTATTGCTGTCGGATTCAGAGCAAGCCCGTAGGAACTCTTGTGCATCAGCAATTCTGCTGTCATCTTCTAGGATTTCATTAGCCATTTGTCAAGCCCTTTTTGCCATTATTGCCCGATTTTATCACCCTAACCAACTTGTCGGCAATTGATAATTCTGTTTGGGTGGGGATTTTTTCTTAGGTTCATTGACCATTAAACCAAGCATCCTAAAGGCATCAGCACCATGTGAGTAGTTATCATGCAATGGTTTTTGGCTGAACTGCTTAGTGTCAGGATCAACGTCATATCTGTAATGGCGTAAGCAATCTACCCCATCAATAGTGTTTGTACGGTCAAACCAGCACTTACTGAACATCATCCGTGAGGCATTGATTGAGTCCACAATTGGGGTACGCTCAATAATTCTTGTGGCATAGCCTGATGCCCTGACGATTTCCTCAATACTTCTACCATTGGATGCCAATAGCTTATTGCCAGCATCGTGAGGCAGCCAGATGGTATCAACTACATACCCATAAGACTGAATCTTGGCAATGTAATGGGCTATGGTTTCCTGGGTGTTTTCGTAATAACGGATTAAACGTACCTCTTGAGCAACAAATTGCACCGCCCAGAACGCTGTGGAATCGGCCCACCCAAGGTCAAATACAAAATGAACGGGCTTAATAGGATCGTATGGAACATTACAGATACGACCTTCCAACTCAGCCATCGTAAGTTCTTTGGCAAATATGGCTCCATCTACAGTCTGACGGCAAATACCTTCCCAGACGGTGTTGTAAGCCTCTCGATCCCTAGCAAATAGGGCATCTTTTTCTAACCTAAGAGTATCTGGGAACCAGGGATTATCTGACCAATTAATCTTTGCTGTGAGGCAATCCTCTGGTGGCGATACCACGAACCTTTGATATGTTTCGTCTGATTCAAGCTCTGGATTGAAGGATACCCATATTTCAGATCCTTCTTTACGGATTGTAGGAATAAGTACGTTCCAGCTTGTTTTAGATACGCTCTGCGCTTCTTCGACCCAGCATATATCCACACCCTCATAGGACTTAATGTTCGTGATGTTATTTTTAAGCCCCACAAACGAGAATTCCGATCCATTGCGCCCTCTGATGGATGCCTGAGTAATTTCATAAAAACTTTCTAATCCCAACGCCAGGATCTGATCCGATAATAGTTTGTGAACTGATTGGCTAATAGAGTTTTGGAACTCACGAGCACATAGGACACGAGTAGGCTGCTTAACGCCAAGGATAAGTAGAGCACGAGCAATACCCCAAGACTTAGCCCCGCCACGCCCACCATAAAGAACTTTGTAACGGGATTTCTCAAATAAGATGGAGAGTTTCTCAGGAAACTCCGCCTGTCCAACCGCTTGTCGTAACAGCTCTTGATCATTCACTTGGTTTGATGAACCTTACTTCTATGGCCTGTAATAAAGGGCTTCCGTCTGAGTTCTCAAGGCTAGTTGATTGATGAGCTTTGCCATCTACACGATCAATAACCTCTTTGATTGCCCAAGGCTCACCTTCCTCTGCTGATTCAACGAGCTTTTCAGCTATCTTCCTCAGTCTGAGGCTATCTTCTTGAACAAGAGCTTTCCTAAGTTGGTCATAGAACAGCTTGCCTTTAGCAGCGTTCCTGTTTCCATCTGGTGCTCCACCCTTATTTGTTGTTTCAACTGTCATATCTTTGAATATATTACTTTTTTTGTAACATTTCTACAACTTGTGGAAGCTCATACAAGATAGTAGTAATCATAGCTACATCCTCATAGAGCTTACGGATCATATTAGCCATTACCAAGATCATTACCATCAAGGTTACGTTCAATACGATAAATAGGCTAATCATCATTTCTTAGTCTTTGGCTTTGCTTTGATTGCTACTGACTTCTTAGCAACTGTTTTCTTTTTGGCTACAATCGTTGCCTTCTTTGCAGCGGGTTTTCTTTTAGGCTTTACATCGTGCTGTGGCATGGCAATAGGAAAAGGCCAAGGTTGAGCATCATCTACATAGACTCCAGCTTCCTTGAGTTCCTCTTGGGTTCCACGCATAAACCAAAAGACCATGACTACGGCAAATAGGATTACTAACCCTAGTAGTACGCCAGTAATAATCATTCGATCTCTCCCTTTGTGACTACATTAGCTTGCTTATACAGTCTAGGTCTTTTCTTTGGCTTTGCGGTGATTTCTACACCTTCAGCAATCGGAATTAGATTGGTTCCATCGAAATAGAACATTTGGGCTGGCTTTGGTTTAATAAGCCCAATCTTATAAAAGAATCGTTTAATAAAGTTCATACGACCACCCCACATATATCTTGCCAGCTCATTAACAGGCATTTCTCCCCGTTATGCAGCACATCCGTGAACTTGAGATATTCCTCTTTAGCATCACGCCCCATTGTTCCAAAACGAACCTTTGCGCCAACTTCAATTGGCATTGCTTCCCGTCTGCCGTTGGGGAGTTTTTTCCCAGGGCCTACAGCTACAACTGTTCCCATATTAGGAGCTTCAGACATAATCACTTCAATTAGTGAGCTCTTAACACGAACATCTGGCCTGACAACTATTTTGTCAGCCAGAGGTTTTAACGTAAAATTACCATCAGCCATTCAATACTATCCTATTGGTTGGTTAAAAAGTCCCTTGGCTTTACCGAGCCTTGGGGCTTTTGCTTTTTAGCGGTAGTCGCTACGAGTATGAGTGTAGCAAACACCATCGGTCTTGCCAGTATTAAAGAGCTTGTCTTTACCAACAGCATCTTCTTTACCCATTGCAACACCGCCTTTGAGTTTTTCCATACGCTCACCAGATTTGTCTGATGCAGCAGCAGCTTTAGGGGCTTTTGCGCCAGTTACGCTTGGAATACCTTTGCTTGAGTCCATTTTTCCCATGATTTTATCCTTTAGGGGTTGTTACTAAAAAAATAATACTTTATTTTAACTCTTATCCAGCATTTTAACCAATGTTATTACACCGTCAATATCATGGATTCTAACAACAGTTGAGCCTTTCCAGTTCATCATAAACAAATCTTGAGCTGGAGTAAATTTGGCAGTTACCGAGCTTTTGAACTCGCAGAGAACCGTTTTGCCATTTTTACCAACCACGACATCGGGAAAACCGCCAGCAACCCTAGATGTATCGAAAACTGAACAGCCCATATCTCGCAGAGCTTTAGTAAGCTCTTTATGGTTTGCGTCAACTCTTTTAGCATAAGTCATTGATATTTATTATAAATAGGTTAATATTTGCTAACTTATACCATACATAGGGTTGTTAATGTCAAGTTATCACTTAACAGACGAGGAATGGATAGCAACATGGAAAGAATGTGGTTCCGCTATCAAAATGTCAAAAAAAACTGGAGTTTCTGAAAGGTCGATTTATAACCGCAGAAGGTCTATAGAGGCCAGATTAAAAATAACCCTTCCATCCTTTGATGATCAACGATTTGATCCAAACAAGAAAATATTACAAACCGCTGGTCATGCCAGACGTGGAAAAGAGTTACAAAAGGGCCATATTTTAGCTTTTGGTGACTGCCACTTTTGGCCTGATGTTTCTTACACCACCGCCTACAAAGCCCTAATAGAAGCAATTAAAGAATTTAAGCCCAAGGTTGTTGTTTGTATTGGGGATGCTTTTGATGGTAGCCAAGCAAGCAGACACCCTAGAATTGGCTGGTCTAACACTCCAACGGTAAAAGAGGAACTGGAGTGCTGCCAAGAGATGATGGATGGCATTGAAAGCGTTGCCAAAGGTGCTGAGTTGGTTTGGACTTTAGGAAACCACGATGCCAGGTTTGAAACATTCCTATCTAACGGTGGAGCACATTCATACCAAGGAGTGCAAGGGTTTACCCTTAAAGACCATTTTCCTATGTGGAAAGGTTGTTGGAGTTACTGGATAGAGAACCCAGGCAGAGTAGATACCGTGTTTAAGCATAAAAACAAAGGATCTTGGTCTGCTGGTAGAAATAACACCCTTCAAAGCGGTACGCATATTGTTACAGGGCATACCCACGCATTAAATGCAGTTGGCTACACGGATTACAATGGAACCAGGTGGGGAGTCCAGACGGGATGCCTTGCAGATCCTAAAGGTGAGCAGTTTGTTCACTATACGGAAGATGCTCCTACCGATTGGATCAGCGGTTTTGCTTTATTGACTTATGAAGGTGGTCATTTATTGCAACCAGAGTTGATTAGAGTTTTTGACGAGGATCAAGGAATGGTTGATTTCAGAGGCAAATTACATCGAGTATGAAGATTACGCCAGCTATCTTAAAAAATCTATATTCAGCAATCTATTGCATGAAACCGTTTGATCGGTGGAATATGCCTTTGCCAGAACAGATTAAATGGGTAGTTGATAGAGATGAATCAATTATGGGTAGCTATCTCTATGATGATGGAGAGAAATGGGAACACGTCATTACCATTTCAGAAGCACGTTGTGGACACCTCTCAACAATCATCCGTGTGCTCTGCCATGAAGCAATTCACATGAGCAGACACAAAACAAGTCGCTGGACACATCACGACAAAGAGTTTAGGAAACGTGCTCATTCAATAAGCCAAGAGCTTGGATTTGATCCTCTGGAACTATAGCCTTGAACTTGGCCTGTACCATTTCCGCAAGGGCTTCTTCTGTGCCAAAGGTTCGCTCAAACAGCTTTCGGCCCATGAGGTGAATACTGGAATTTGAGCTTCGATGGTGGTAGGGGCAGAGTGGCACAACAACGGCCAAACTTCTTTTACCAGCTCGTCTAATGTGATGAATTTCTGCATTGCCTGATTCTTCCTCTGCCAATCCAAGTTTGATGCATAAAGCGCAGCCATATCTCGCCAAGCGATCATAGTAAGCCTTTTCAGCTTTTGTCATTAATGGGGAGTTGCCATACTCAAATTAATTGAGTTCTCAATAAGTTGTTTGGCACATTCTTTGGCTTTAGCCCAATCTTGTTTGAGGGTAGCGTTCATATATTCTTTGGTGTTTTTCTTTACCAAAATTACCAACTCGCTGTAGTCCATTATAAACTTCCCTTTCGCCTGTTTGCGCTTAATGTTTGAAATAGTTCCGTAATACGGATCTCTTGATTTCTTTCGTTGTCTAGGATTTTAAGAGCCTTGTATGCTTCAAGCCATTGGAGATAAGCCTCATTGCGCTTTTCATCTATTTGTGCTTTTGCTTCACGTTCAGCGACAGTACCAGTAGCTAATAAAAACGCATGAGCTGTGGCCTGTTTTATCTTTTCCTCTGTATATTTTAAATCATGTGAAAGCTCTGCTTGGCGTTCATCTGTAGAGGCTAGTTTTTGAAGGGCTTTTGCAACCCTGGTGTCATTGAGTTGATCAAGATTCATTTCTCTTGTGCCTTTCTTATTGGAATGGGTCAAACAAAAACAATAGAAAACCACAAACTATTGCACTACCAAAAAACACCAAGACAAACTCAATAAATTCCCAAATCATTTCTCTTGTGCCTTTCTTAGTATTGCTCTAGCAAAACCTACTGGATTACTTACTTGCATATATGGTGCTTCCATACAATCTTTCCATATTTGACCTATTTCCTCATCTGTTAGTTCTTTTACTGGATGGGTATAGAGTGGTGTGGTAATTCCCATGTTATCCACTTTGGTTTCTGAAACGCAATCCGCTAGATACAACGCTTCATCCTTAAATCTATCTAAGTTAATCCACGCTACTGGTTCATTGTTCATTTAAGCGCCATCCATAATCCGATTTGAGCAAACGCATATCCACCCCAAATCATTGCATTAGAAGTGGCTCCTTTTTTTAGTTGTAGCAAACAAACAATTAAATATCCAACCCCTGTTGCCCCAACGATGATTTTCTCCAGCATCCCCATTCCCCTTTATTCCCGAGCTTCCATTGTGATTCAAAATCTAACCATACTTGATGATTAAACTTTGTCTTTTGTATATACAACCTAAATTTATTTAATCCCCAATCAGCCCTGTATTTAAGCAGTTGTCTGACGGTTGACCTGTGACGAAATTCGTTGTCGTAATTGGGCAAAACTTTCTCCAGCATAAGGTGTTAGTCCTAATTCACGACATTTTGCCAAAGTTAGCTCATCTGTTGAATACCAAGGCAAAGTAGGTTTTTTCATTTCTTTGACCGTCATATCCAACTCATCTTCCCAACGCTCTTGGTTTAACCAAGTAGAAGGGTGAGGAATAAACTCAGATGATGTTTCTTTTAGCTTCCAATAGGCAATATGATTCGATATGGAATCAAGAGCATCTGATTGTTGTTGCTTAGTAAGACGAGCCCAGGCTTTGCGAGCTACGGCCTTTGCAACCTTTCGTGGGTACTGAGCCCAGAACTGTTCAAACGATTCCATGAGCAGCCTCCAAAGCCCTTGCAAACTTGATGTAATCCGCTTCGGTTGGAGATATTAAATTTTTATCCCAGATTTCACGGATCTGATCAGTTGTTAAAGGATTACGAGCTGGCTCATAGGCAGCCATGCGATCTTCAGTTGTAAAAGTTGTCATTGTGTATTCCCCCCGTAAAACTGTGTTTCTAAAGAACGGATTTGATCTCTAAGATACCGAGCTTCCGATTCTAAAAAAAAGATTTTTTGTTCCATTGTTCGTACTTGACCGTCTGCTTGTTTAAGCAATTCAAGTAATAACTTTATACGTTGTTCGGACATTTTCCCCCCTCAGAGATATATAACTAATACATAACTATACATAATAATTCTTATTTGCTTTTTGGTGAACAAACCCTGCCCACCCAGAATCAACTAGGTGCGCCTTCATAAGTTTGCTAATTGGAGCCACTTAACCCGACAGTCGTTCAAGGAGTAGGCACTATCTTCGCCACCTACTTTGCGCTATTACATCCTTTTCCCCCAGTAACGCTTACGTCTTAGTCGCTGGTGGTGGTGAATCCCCAACTAAGAACGGACTGCAAGTATAACTAATCTTGTAACTTAGGCAACAACTCAGGCCAAATTAAATGCCAAGACTGAGGAAACAAGTCTTTTCTAGTAATTAAGCCATGTGATTGTTTTTCTAATTCTGCCCCTAAAAAAACCATTTGTGTATGGGGAATACCATTATTTTGCCATTGGCTAACTGCTGGTACGGAGATTTGGCATAACTTTGCTACTTTTGTAGCACCGCCAAGGAGTTCAATTACTTGTTTATCTGTGAGATTTAGCTTCATGGAAGTTATCTTAACCCGTTTGTCGTTATATTGCAAATACTTGTTGACATAGGGTTAAAACTGCTTAACAATCTGTATTACAGCGACTTGCTGTGATAAATAAGGAAATAACATGGAATACCAAGATGAAATGGCTCAAGTAATGCAAGAGTTTGAGGAACGATTAGAGGAAGCATTGACAAACATTGAGTTTGACTACGCAACTCCTGACGATATAGCCGTTATTAGAGCTGCTTGTGGGAAACCAAAGCCAGTAACAAAAAATGAAGTTTTAACCGACCTTTTTAATGAATTTGGAAATATTTTTGGGGGAAATAAATGATTGTGGCAGAACAAAAACAAGCAGAAACTAAAGAGTTCAGAAACCCAGAGCCAGGGAATTACCTAGGCCGTCTGTTTTCTGTGATTGATATTGGAACCCAGACTACGATGTGGGAAGGCCAAGAAAAACAACAGCACAAGATCCTATTAAATTTTGAGTTGTTTGGGGAAGATTCCAATGGCCCACTAGAAATCGGTGGGAAGCCTTTAACTGTATATAAGCGATATACACTCAGTCTTAACGATAAATCGACTCTACGGGCTGATTTAGAGTCTTGGCGGGGCAAGAAATTGACACCAGAGGAACTTGGTGGGTTTGACCTATCAAAACTGGTTGATAAATACGCTATGGTTAACGTGGTTCATAACGACTTTCAAGGCAAGACTTACGCCAACATTAGTTCATTGGCACAAGTACCATCTTTGATCAAAGAATTCCCAAAAGGTGTAAACGAGGCATTTTTATTTGATTTGAATAAATTTGACCAAACCACATTTGACAAAATTTGGGGATGGCAACAAGAGATGGTTAAAAAATCTGCTGAATGGCGCAACAAGCCAGATCCAGTAACTATTGAAGATGATGATGTACCTTTTTAATTGGGGAAAAATATGAAACAAATTATTGTAGGAGCTGCACTAACAATCCTGGCAACTATAGCTTTAGGCCAATACGCTAACTGCTGGCAACAGTACGTTTGCGGTGGCAATGGCTGCCAATGGGTAACTATTTGCCGATAAGGAGTAGGACATGGATAGTCGCATTAAAGACATTGTAGAAACTAAATACACCGCTAAGACTTATTTAGAACGGGGCTATGACGAGGAAGTTCCTTTGATTAGCTTTGCTCCAGAAGATTTGGCATCCGTCATTAAAGGGATTATCCATGTTTGCGCTGGGATGGTAAGCACCCCAGAAGATGAACAAAAACTGCTTAAATTTGCAGAAGGAATCTAATGAAGTGCCAACAATGTAAATATTACGTTATCGGTGAATTAATGGGCCAATGTAATCGGTTTCCAAGACCAGTTAACAAAAGCCCTAATCATTGGTGCGGGGAATATGTATTAAAAGAAATGACGTTAGAAGTCGTACCAGATAACGTACCAGTTGTAACAGGGGAAGTAGTTGAAATTAAAAAACGTGGAAGGAAGCCAAATGCTAATAAAGGAACAGAGTGAGTCAGGACATTGGTATCAAAAGGATGGAACCCCAGCCTACACCATTGAAGGAAAGTCTGGAAAACGAGCAACAACTCTTAGAGATGCAAAAAAGCTGGGCCTTTTACCGTCAGTTACTACCATTCTCAACGTGGCAGCAAAACCAGGACTCCAAACGTGGCTTCAGCACCAGGCTATTCTTTCAGCCTTAACCCTTCCAAGACAAGAAAATGAATCTGAGGAAGATTGGCTAAACCGAGTTACCAAAGACAGTAAAGAAACAGGCCGTAAAGCAGCTCAACGTGGAACCGATATTCACGAGGTAGTTGAGTCATTTTATGAAGGAATGTTGCTTGAGGCAATTCCACCGTATGTACGCAAAGTTGAGGAAACCCTTAACAATGCTTTTGGTAAGAATTGCGCCTGGTTGCCAGAAAAGAGCTTTAGCCATGAATTAGGTTACGCTGGTAAGGTTGACCTTCATTGCAAGGCTTACGCTGGGTTTGATGGAGTTGTAGTTGACGTGAAAACCAAAGAAGGATCGTTGGATAAAGTCACCCCGTATTTTGAGAACATAATGCAATTGGCAGCCTATAGGGAAGGTTTGGGCCTTCCCAAAGCTAGGACAGCTAACCTTTATATTAGCACCAATGGCGATGTAAAACTAATTGAGCATAGCGAGGAAGATATTGCTGATGCTCTTAAATGCTTTTTTCATCTGTTGCGTTTCTATCAGATCAAATCAAAGCTATAATTTGGGAGCTGGTGGCTCGGATTGCCCCCTCAATCCACCCTTCACGGAGTCACCAGCAACTTTTTTACCCAATATTAGGGTTTTCCTTAGTTAAATTGTTGTATTTTTGTTAAAAAACGCTTTACTTGTTAAGATAGCTTAACTAAACTAAAGCTACTCCATTGGGGAGTGAAATTAAAAAGGAAATAAAAATGAAAATTACAGCAACATTTAGCAACGGTCAAACAATATCAAAAAACACTAAAAGAACATTGACTCACGCTTATCAAACAATGTTTGAACATGATGGTTCTAAATATTTTTATACAGGATTTGCTGGAAGCAAAGAATTAGCGCAAAAAGCAGCAAGTTTTGGAAAATACATAAATATTGAAATAGTTGAAATTGCTGTATTAAATTAATTAAAGGGATAAAAATGACAGCTAAATACTTACTAGGCTCCATGTATTGCGGTGACACGTTATTAGATGTGTACGGTGAGATCTCAGATCCAGAGCCAAATCTAGGCTACAACGGTGACGTTGATGTTTACGATGTCAAGATTGCCAATACAGAAACTTCTGTATTTGAAATGATCCAATCCCTCAACTGGGAAAAATTTAACGATGCAGTTTGGGAGGAATTTGGGGGATGAAAACTACTTACTTAGATATTTTGTTAGCTTGCCTATTTGGGGCAGCTTTATCAAGCGGTATGTTGCTAATCTTTATTCTTAGAACAGGATGGTATTGATGAAATACTTAACATATTTGTTACTAATTGTAGGAACATTGCTACATTTTCAAGCTCAAGCTAATTCTCAAACAATTACTTGTCAGGTGTACGGAGGCAGCGTATTTGTATGGGCTGGCCCTACTTGCCCAACTGGATCTATGAGGGTGTTTATATGAAAGAAAATCCAACAACAGAATTATTTAATACTTTTGCAATAAAAGGTATGGATATGAGAGATTATTTTGCAGCTAAAGCTATGCAAGCAATCCTTGCTAAATGCGATGAAAAAAGCTCAGATATAGATGAAGTTGGCAATTGGGTTGGTGAATACTCTTATGATGTTGCTGATGCAATGATGAGGGCCAGATAATGACAGAAGGGGATTGGATTGCGGTTTTCTTAATAATGAACTTTATAGTTTTGACATGGTTATGGAGAAAATGTAAATGATTGAGCGAATTAAACGATACCGCCCTAAAACTGGCGTTAAAGAAATGTTTAAGAACAAGGAGCACCTTCCATCATTGTTTGAAGGTTATCCAATAGATAGCAAAAGAAAATTGATTACAAAGGCTAATGGGCCGTTGTTTTACGCTTTTGGTCACACTTTAAAGTCTTACAGAACGTGGTTAACTTATGGAGAGAATTATGGAATTACGGGATGAAATAGCAACTGCATCATTAAAAGCAATGATTATTGCTGATTGGAAGTTTGAGTTGGTTGAAGGCAAGACTTGGGATGATTTAGCAGCAGCCAGGGCTTACGGATTAGCCGACAAAATGCTTAAAGAACGTGAAATAACTAACGTATGAACATACAGATTGAAATAGTAAAAGAGCATAAAGATGGATCAGCCGATGCGCTGGTTCATTTTGATGCAGAAGGTTTGGGGGTATTGGTAGAGGCTGGGGTTATTAACGTCTTACGTCAATACATAGAGCAGCAAAAAAAGGAAAAGAAAAATGACAAAAAACGACAAAAAGCTATTAACTCAAATGATTGAAGCTGGCAGATTTAGCTACGCTATGTATGAGTTGCTGGTAAAGCAAAACGAACTGGATTCTAAGGCCATGATTAAGCGCATGGGCAATAAGTGGGTCTGTCACCCAGACAACCGTGTAAAACGCCTAGAAACGCCTTTAGGACAGCTTACAAAAGGATCTAGGGTACTTAATGGCCTATAAGCCTTTTAATCAGCTATTGCACGATGCCGTTGATCCCCCAGCAAGGGCAGCGGTATCTCGCTGGGTTCAAATGAAATGGGGTTTAGAGGCTAGAGATAACCCTAATAAGTATGGAGTTGATTTAATCGTTTATCGATCAGGTGCGCCAACTGGCTATATTGAAGTTGAAGTTCGTCAGCCAAACCTCCATCGTTACGAAACCATTCATGTAGCCCAACGCAAAGAGAAATTATTTCAAGAGGATCTGCCGACTCTACTTTTCGTCTTAACTGGGGACTTATCCCACGCCTGGTGGGTGAAATCGTCTGAGGTAAAAAATAGTCCACTTATAGAGGTTCCTAATACCGCAGTTGCTAAAGATGAATGGTTCTACGATGTTCCGAGAACCTTATTCAAATATGTGGATCTAATGCAGCCTTTTTAGCCTTTAGGATGGGCTTTGCTTACTGGCTTTGACTCATGCTTTTTAAGCTCTTTTTCAAGGGCTTTTACATGGTCTTTAAGAACTACATAATTCTTTTCTTCTTTGCGCTCATGCTTTGCGGATTCAATTACAAAACTATCTGCTTTCATTTTGACTCTCCAATCATATCTATTGCATTTAATCTAACGTGCTCTACCCTATTTAACCACCCTTTCCCAAATACAGGAAAGGTCTTTAGCTTTTCATAAAACTCAATTTTACGCTTGCTGTAGGCTTGGATAATTTCATAAGGCTTCTTTTGATCTATGAGCTGCATTGTTCTTGGCCCTATCATCCCGTCAGGAACGCAACCTATCGATTCTTGCAATAATTTGATGGCTCTGCCCACGCCCATATTTACGGCAGCATCAAAGGCCATATAATCAATTCCTATGGGCAATTGAGGGCCATAGCAAGCCATCCAATACTTAGCCTTATATAGCGGGGCTACTTGCTCTTTAGTGAGGCTACGCATCTCTTTTTCAGAAGATTCACGCCCAACCCATTCTTCCCAGACTTTTCTGGTTACTCCAAGGTTAGTTTGTCCTCCAGGATCTTGACTGTGATTCGAAAATCCTCCCTCACTTTTGAGAACAAGATCAAGACAGCGTTCAAAATTATTTTGCATTAAAGATACCTATTTGCTCATTTAACCAAGCCTGGAGCGAAACCAGTTGCTGAGTTGTTATGGCGCATTTTTCAATAAATTTAGGGTCGGAGGGGGTTCCATCAGTAGAACTGGTGGTTCTGGAAACTTCGCTTGTTTGACTGCTACTGGTGAGGCGCATCCCACCATAAGTACGCTTAATAATATCCAGCTTGTTTTGATAGTCATTTTTAACCTTTTCAGTTACTAAGATTGCTTGCTTTTCTCTGGATTTAATCTCCAGCTCTTGCTCTTTAGCTGCCAACTCAGCTTTGGCTACATAAGCATCATATTTGGCAGATTCATATTTACCATAACCAAGGCCAGCTAGGGCAGCTACGGTTAAGGCAGCATAAATATAGGCAGAAATAGGCAATGGGAACATTATTTATCATCCAATGGCATAACGGTTATAAAACGCAGAACTGCTACTGCGATACCTATGGTTATAAGTATGACTCCATACAGACGTGGATCAATAATGTTTTGAACATAACTAAAGTTTTCATAAACCACGCCCAAAATTACCAATGCAAAAGAAAACCACATGGTCTTGGAGCGCATAGCACCCCGACTTCTGCGCCTCATTTTGAGCTGATGTAGTGACTTATAAAGCCAATGAACGCACTAACAGCGGATACTACGCCCATGCCAACCCAAAGGCCACCACGAGATTGATCTGCCAAAGCAAGCAGTTTTTTAATATCGGAGTCCATAGAATCCACTTTTTTGCTCAGGATCTCAACTTGAGCGACTATTTGTCCATATTTAAAAAGATCAATCTCGTTTTGTGCCATGTTCATTAGGTTTTCATTATGTAAGCTAGTGAATAATAAAGAGGCTTATTAGTGCCAGCAGACGTAACGACTCCAGCAGATGCAAAACCACCAGTATTTCCTACAGCGTAATCATTTCCAGATCCTACAATGAAACAATCTCTTAGGTTAGGAGTGCTATTAAGACCGTCACAAATAACATACCCACTAGGAATCGACCCAATCGATCCAGACCACATAATAATACCGCCAGAAGGAATATTGGTAGAGCTAGAAGTAGCAGAAGGGATTCCGTAAATATTGTCATAAGTTTGAAGTGTATTTCCAGCGGAATCTTCTAATACAAATTTATAAGAAGTTCCATCGGTTAACCAAATTTCGTATGGGGCAATACCATTTGTTCCAATAATAATTGGGTTGGTATTAAGGATGGTTCCAGAGCTATCTGTATAAGTAGCTAATGGAGTAGTAGAACCAGCTTGATAGGTATATAGCAAGCCACCAGACAGCAACTCCCCAGTATTAGTAAAGAATGGGGTTACGCTATTGCCAATAGGGGATAGAATTACTGTCATTTTTTAATCCTTAATTTTAAATTCATCTACTTCATTAAGAGGTGTTCCCTTGCTCTTAATTTCTTTTTGTAACATTTTACGTTGACGGCTAACTGCTGCTGCATTAGATAATTTTTCTCCAAGCATTTCACCGCCTACAGCTCCTGGGCCACCGCCTACCCATCCACCAATAGCAGTTGGGGTTTTTCTAAGAACAAAGTCGGCAAACTTGCCATGAAGCAAATTGGTCTGAACAGCAGCTCCAGGGTATTTATTTGGAATATAAAGAATGTTTCCAGCTTCAATACCTTTATCAATTCTATCCAATAACTGTGGGTTATCAGCAAAAGCCACGTTTAGCTTTTCAGATAGTTTTGCACGTTCTTTGGCTGCTGCTCTAGCGTTCCAAGGCTCAGTAATTTCTGAGCGACCAGCTTCTTTTACACGGTTAACCAAAGCAGTTTGAATTTCTTTAATTGCATCAGTTTTGCCAGTATCACGCAATGTAGTCATTAAATGATTGAATTGGCTTTGATCAATGTTACCAATTCTGTTCATTACTTTTTCATCGGCAATCTTTTGATTTACGCCTTGATCACCAAGTAAATCTTTAATAGCTTTAGGGTTGTCGTAAATCTCTTTACCAGCTTTAAAATGCGCTCTAGCTTGTTCGTAAGTATCGCCTTGTACGTTTTTAAATACATCGTCATCAATACGATTTACAAGCTCACCAATTGCACCTTTAGTTTCATGGTTATATTGTTTGTTAATAAATTTTCTAAGTTCTTCAGATTGTCCAACAGTCATTGGTTTAACTGTTTTATCAGGGTTTAAAAGCCCTTGCTCAGACAAATAATCATCAATACCGCTTCTTAAAGACTTTTCTGGGCCTTGAACAAAATTAGATTTCTTATCCAAAAATTCTTTAAATCCACCAAGCTCTACAGGAACAGCTCCAACTTCTTGTGATGCTTTGTTGTATAACTCAGTTGTTTTGGCTTTATGTGCTTCTTGTGCAGATTCCAAAGCATCTTTGACGGTCTTGCCACGACCCATTTCATCACTTATTTCAAATGAAGTGCCACGCCTAGGAACGGTTCCACCCAACTCTGATTCAATAGAACCAAAATGGTTTCCTAAAGTGGTTTTTTCCAACTCAATTTGATTTCTAATACCTTGAGCATAAGGGCCTTTGTCGGCCTTAGAAGTAATGTATTGTGAGGAAGCCTCTAATGGATCACCAGTTAAAGCGGATTGGCGAATATCTTCTAAGCCAATATCATTTAACACTTGCTCTTTGTAGCTAATATTTTCTGGAGTTGCTGGGGCAGTTGGCCTTGGTGGGTTTTCATCCAAAACAGTAATGTTGCGAGTTGGCTGAACAACTGGCTCAACTGCTGGAGCAACTGCTGGTGCTGTAGGAACAGCTTCTGGAGCTGCTGCCACAACTGGTTTTCCTGTAGCTGGATCAAATACTTCAACCATTTTAGGAACTGCTGGAGCTACTCCAGGGGTTCCACCAGGTGTAGCACTAGGTGCAACAACAGGAGTTTCTGTAACGGCTGGCTTTGGTGTTAGACCAGCTTTAGCATCTTCAAAAGATTTAACAAAATAATCTTTTACTGGAGATACAGCTTTGCCAACAACCTTTGCGCCTACAATGCCAGCGGGAATTTGCTCTGGATCATAGATGGTGCTTTTAACAACTTCACCAGCGGTTCCAAAAGGGTTTTGAGCTACTGATTGAACTACATTGCCAATAGACTCTACTGGGTTAGATAAAAACTCTTTACCACCTTGGTAAAAGGCTTTACCTTTTTGAATTAGCTGTTCTTTTGCCTTTTCAGCATCAAAACCACTTCCAGGGTACATTGTGCCTACAGAGTATTCAATCATTGGAGCCAACAAGCTATGTTGCTTCCAATCTTCAATACTCATTTCTTGCAAAGGCTTAACAAACTTTTCTGCTGCATTTGGGCCAATAGCATTACTTTGTATATAAGATCCTACAGGGCCACCTTTGGAAAAATATTCCATGCCCTTTAATACGTTTTGACCAAACCCACCAGAAGTGGCTGGTTGCTCAGATGCAGAATATGGTTGAAGGTTTGTAAAGAAATCGTTTACATCATATTCAGTAGGCTCTAAATCTTTTTTTCCAGCTTTTTTTGGTGATGTAAGGTTTGTCAACAAATCATTAACATTGTATTCCTTGATTCCTTCAGCCATTATTTGCCTCCGTTAACAATGTTTAACAATGTTTTACGCTTCAATTCCATTTCTTGACGTTGTTTTGGGCTCATTGAACCAAACTCTTTTTGCAAATCAGCAATATCACTTTTATCCAATTGAGCTTTATCAGGGTTTTCACCAATGATTGCAATGTATTTCATTAATGCTGGATCGGATGCAAACTGCGTAAATTTATTATTAAAATCAGCAACACGACCAAAGTTAGGATTTGTAGCAGATCCACCGTTGTTTAATACGCCTTTGGCTTGCAACTCTTGTGATGTAACCCATGCTTGGTCTTGACGAACTAAATCCATCAATGCTTCTTTTTTCATTTTTAAGCTACCGTAAGCCTCTTTTTTATTTACAGCATCAGCATCTGATTTAGGGCTTAAATTTTGAACACGTTGACCTAAATATTTTGCTAATTCTTGCTGTTTTGGACTTAAACTTTCCATTCCTGTTTTTTTAGCAAAAAAGTTTTCAATTGCGCCAGTTGTAACTTCTGGATCTTTTAACAACTTAATAATGTTGTTGTTGATGTTTTTAATTGTAGGAATATGACCAAATTCACTTGCTGTATTGTTAAATTGATCTTGAGCTTTAACAAAAGAGCCTTGAACTTGAGCAACTCGCTTATTAAAGTTATCAGGGGATTCATTAGCCCCTTGTTGCATTTGATTGCCACCTTGAGGTTGACTAGGTTGTTGACCAACTGGTTGACCTTGAGGTTTTACTGTAGGTTGACCTTGAGGCTGGCTCATAGGTTGAGCTGGAGCTTGTCCTGTAGGTGCAGCAATAGGTTGACCAACTTGCGAAACAGGAGTAACAGCTTGACCACCAATTCCGTATGATGGGCCACCAGCTTGAGGCTGGGTTCCTACATTTCTGCCACCACCAATAATCATAGGTGCGCCAGTTATTTGATTTGTGGCAACTTGTGGAGAAATTGTAGTAGCTTGAGCTGGGCCAACTTGAGTGCCTGGAGCTGTGTAGGCCAATGGGCCACCACCAGCCAAAGGAACAACTGCGCCACCTACGTTTGTAGATGCAGCATTTGGGAATAGCTTTTCTAATTGTGATTCAGCAGATAATGAATTAGTTGCATGACGGGCAATAAAAGCACGATTTTCACGGTCTGTTCCACCAGCGGGCAAAGCATCAATAGCTTGTTTAATAGCGTTCTCTGGAGCACCAGCGTTTTTCATAATGCTAGTAACTGTGCCTTTAATATCTTCAGAAGTTACAGGCTTGTCACTATTAAGCAAAGTCAACATTTGACGGCTTGCATAATTTTGATGTTTTAACTGGTTTTCTAGTTGAGCTGTATTTGCACCAATTTCGGCTGTTTTAGCAGCAGCTTCACCTTGACGAATAGAAGGATCTAATAAAGCCTGTTCTTTTTGTAGGCTTGTCATTCCACGAGCTGTTTGAACCATTTCAAGCATATCAAGGGGTGTAACTCCCTTTCCAGTACGCTTTACAACTGGATCTACGTTATAGTTAGGACTAGAAAAAGTCTGAACTGGTGCTGAATAATCTGCCATTTTTAATCCTTATTAAGCTGCTTCGTATGGTTGATATGAAGCTATATTGCCACCGTTAGGAGTTGGGCCATATACACCACCATTAGGCTGGTTATAGTTAAAGTTGCCAGATGATGCTCCAGTATTTTTGTTAGCTAAGTTGCTTAACATCATATAAGTACCAGCAGTATTTCCAGCTCCCTGTATAGCGTTTCCATAGGCATCGTACTCTGCCATTGTTCCAGCAGCTTGAGCATTTGCCCCGCCAATAGCCAACTGACCTAATGTATTGCCTTGGTTTGCATACAAGTTTGCGCTTGTATTTCCATAAGCAGTTTGACCAGTTGCTAAAGCATTTCCAAGGCCAATTTGAGCATTAGATTTAGCGTTTTGAGCATTTAATCCAAGACCAGAGATATTGTATAGATTGCCTACAATGTTTTGACGTTGGTTTTGGTAGTTAGTAAAAGCGTTTTGGTAGGCATTAGAAGCGTAATCTTGAGTATATTTTTGCAACCCTTGTTGTGCGTTACCACCAATCATGCCACCGCCTAAGTTAGCAGCAGCATTAGCTGATCCTTGACCTTGCTTAAGCATAAAGTCATAGTTAGGGGAAAGGCCGTTATACAGATCCTCAGTATTGAACCTATGGGTTACATAACCTTCATCAATTAAGCCAGACAGCGCATTTGCGCCTTTTGCGCCCAAATTTGTATATGGAGCATAACCAGCAATTGCTTGGTTGTAATATGTAGGAAGTGTTTGTTGAGCAAGGTTATACTGATTTGTCAGTAAATCTTGAGCTTTTCCGTAGTTAGTGTTTACTAAGTTAGAAGCGGTTTCAAAACCCTGGCCTTGTTGACCAGCAGCTTGACTAGCTCCGCTACTTTGAATTGCGCCACTTACTACATTGGCTGCTACTACCGCAACGGCTGCCCATGTCATATTAATTACCTCCTAATACTGCTTTGTTTTCAGTTAATCTTAATTTGTTACTAGAATCAAACAAAGCCAGTTCATCGGGCTCAATTAATTCTTGCTCAATATCATCTAAATCTGTCTTGTCCGTTTTATGGAAAGTAATACCAATTGCATCCGTTAAAGCCAAAGTAACCCGTTTTGTACCAGGTTTAGACTCGATTATATCGCCTGGAAGCATCTTTTTCATCCCATTTTCAGACCAAGCTATAATCTCGCCCTTTGCACATAAAAAGAAATGCGCTTTTTTGTGAACTTTGCCAACAATAACTGTTCCAGCTTGACGGCTAACCTTACGGCAATACATACCGCCAGAAAAATAATGTTCAGTAGGAAGCTCTGCTTGTGGCATATTTGCCATCTCACCCTGTAGCCTTTGGATTTGTTCCAAAGTAGGGGTATGAGGAATAGCTTCAACATCAAACATTGTAGTAAGGAACCTTATATGGTTTACCAGCAACAGTAATGTTAATGAATCCTACTGGAGCTGATGGCAATGAGCCAGATCCCGCAGTTGCTGTAGAAGCAGAGGTAAAGTTAAGCAAATTTAAGAAAAACTGTTGCCAAGATCTAGTTGGTCGCTTTGTCAAAGGATCTAACAACTCCGTTTGCGGATATTGGTTGTTATTTGGTTGAGTCCAAAGCTGATTTGACATTAATTTTCCCCTTGTGATGCTTTTAAGTTAGCAGACACTATTACCGCTTTAACTGGATCTGTAACTACAACTTCATAAATACGGTCACGAGCTGTACCAAGCCTACGCCAAATAGCACGGTTTTTATATCTACCTTGATAACCAATTTGTTGCCAATATTCTTTAGACCATGTAGATCCACCGTCATTAGACCAACGGAGCATAGCTTTAGGATTAATTTTGGTTTGATTTCCAGTAACTTGATTAGCTAAAGCCAAATAATCAATGTCAAATGCTGCAATTACCAATGCGCCTTCTGGCGGAATAATGTATGGATCGCCAATGTAATTTCCACGATTTATTGAAAAACCACCTTCACCAACACCAGGTTGGAATTGAATTTGTAGCTCATCAAAGTATTGACGTTGAAAATCTGCAACTAAATGAGGTGCTCTACGAACCCTACGGATTTCGTTTCCAGCATCGGTATAGTTATTAGGATCTAATGAATAAACTGCGCCATTTTCATAATCTCCAACCAACACATAATCTTGGAATACAGCAGCGCAATTTGAACGGTGACGATGGAATGTATTGTCTTTGTTAACAGAAAGCCATTTATGCCATAACTGAGTTGTAATGTCATAAGCCCAAGTCAAATCAATGCTTGGGAACGTGACTACATATACCTCATGGCCTTCTATTTGATAGACGTAAGCAATAGCATCATCAATGTATTGATTTACAAGAGTGTTCTCAACGGCATGAGTTGAAATACGCTCTGGTAAATACCCGTTCATTAACATTATTTGCCCTTGACCCCGAATGTTTTGGGATACATAAGCAAAAGAATTACCTATGCGAGCAATAGATTGCGGGGCTTTAATACCGTGTTGGCTTGAAGATCCTGGAATCCTTTGAAAAGGAAACGGGAAAGACCCTTGATCTGCCCACACTTCACAAGACTTTTCGCCCAACAAATAGACTTGACCGTGATCAGCTATTAATGAAATAAGGTTGTCTGGAGCTGTAAATTTAGAAGCATAGCTCAAGGGTTGGGTAATAGGGCTAAGAATGTCAGTTGAAGCCCATTGTTGGGTTCCTGGCCTATTGTAGATAAAGTAATTATCCACCACATCAACTACATCTGCCCCAGTAAATGCGCCATCACTTGCTGGAATTGTTGACCAATTAAGGGCATACATTGTTTCAGAGCTAATGGTTTGAGATGCGCTAACCGTGTAAGTTCCTGTACCACCAGTACCAGTTCCAAGGGCTGTAACAATAGTTCCCAAAGTTACGCCTACACCTTGAACAGTCATTCCAAGATAAATGGCTCCAGATGCTACTGCGCTAACGGTCATTGTTGTGCCAGAAATAGCAGCAGTCATAATTGCGCCAACTGGTACTGAATTTAGTGCGCTTTCGCTAACTGTTTGTGAACGGTTTACAGTCCAAGTAAATCCAGATCCACCAGTAATAACGGTTTCTGGCAATATTCCAATGCCAAACACTTGCTGACCAGCAGTAATAGCACCGCTTTGTAGGCGGGTTACGTTTAATGTTGTGCCAGTAATTTCACCAGAAAAGTTGGCTGCTGAAGTGCTGGCAATTCTCCATGTGTAACGATTATCTCCGTCAACAATATAGACGTTTAAACCGTTATCAGTAAGGCTTACTGGGCCTTGTTGGGTATCTAACTGACCAATAATCGATGGAGTCATGTTGGATGAGATCGAATATACATAAGATCCACAAACCGCAATACATTGACTGCCACCAGAAATAGTCCGTAATCCACGAACTTCATCCCTGTTTGGAAGAATTGTTTCTGTAGTTAGCCCTGGTGTTGGATATAAGGAAATAGCCCCACGTTGGCCTGGAGGCACGTTAGGGTTAATCTCACAACGCCAATTGATACATTCCTGATCATCCTGATAAATGGATGGGGCTGTATAAGACGGGCCTACAAATCCAAAGTCTGCCATTATCTAAAGAATCCACCAGTTAGAATCCATCCAGCATCTTTTTGACGGCTAGATAGAAGTGCATCGTTATAACGAGCAGTCTGCATCGGCTGCATATTGGTACGCTTAATGGTTGCCTTAGATTGGCTTGCATAGGCGTTAATCATCTGCATTTGGGCTTGATTTGATTTGCCATACATAGGCATCAAACGCTCTGCCAAACACCATCTGAGAGCCATGTTATAGCCCTGTGGGAAAGACAAGTCTTGGTTAATGTTCTCAAATCGTGGGAACATGGTTTCAGCAAACAAGTGCATTTCACCTTGGGATGGATTAGGCCAAACAAACAAGTTACCCAATACATCACCAGGATTGTAGTAAAGAGCTTTAGGCCAAGGGCCGTTCAAAGTCTTTAAGCCAATCATTTCGTAATCATCAAGAGCAAGAATGGCAATTGGATAGTCCAAGCCACCATTAAGGATTGGTTGACCGTTAGAGGTAGTGTTTACCCTTACAAAAGCTGAATTAATTGTTAATGGCTTTTGAAAGTAACCAGCCAAAGTAGTTGATGCTACGTTCTGACTAATATTTAGCTGGTATGTGCCAGCTTCTAGCGCATCACCACCAGCACCAGTTAAGAATCCAACAATAGTTGTTCCAGGCAATACGCCAACACCAGTAATCGTTTGATTTAAAGTAATAGCACCTGAGTTAATGCCAGTTACAGTCAAAATTTTGCCAGAAATGGAACCAGTAAAGCTAGATCCAACGCTACCAGAAGGGCCTAAAGTGTATTGAGTTTGACCAGAAACGACAGGGAAAATGATCTCTGTTACGTTGTAGATCATCATATTTTCGTTTGACCATTGATCTAATAGGTCGTTGAGCATTTCAAAAGCATCTTGAGCTGCTTCTGGAGTTGGTGTTTCACCAGCTTCTAAGGCTCCAATATCTTTTAACGCTCTGCTAATAATATCAATGGGCTTTGTCATGTTAACTCTCTACGGTTTCGCCTTCTGGGGGCTTTTTAGCAGCTTCTATTTGGGGTGCTGCCTGTGAATGAATTTTGGAAACAACAGGAGCAACTTCTTTATAAATACCCTCTCCCATGTGCTTTAAAGCCACATTTATTTCCTCAACAGTTAGATTTAAAGTGATCATAGATTTGGTTTAAATGTTTGAGGATTCCAAGGCAATGAAGTCTTTTTGTAATTGGCTAAATAATCCAATTGTTTGTCTAGTGCTGATTTTATCGTGCTTACGCCATCTTGGATAGACTCTTGTTCAATCCATCCAGCAATATCATCTTCCGTGATCTTATTAAATGGTTTTTTGACGTTTTTATCAGAGAAAAACCAGTTGCCTTCAGACTCAACCACGTTTTTCTCATCATTGGCAGCAACATGGTACTTAGCTTGTAAAAGCACGTCACCATCAGCGACCACATCCAATATTTTCCAAGTATAAGTTGTCATGCTGTGTAGGTTCCTGATGAGGTATATACCAATACAGTATCGGTTCCGCTAGTAATAATTGTAGGAGAACCAGTAGTTGTGCCTGTATATGATGCAGTTGCCATTCTTAATACAGCAAGACCAGATCCACCATTACCACCAGATTGAGGTGCGTTCAATGCAGAACCACCACCACCAGATCCAGTATTAGGAGATCCGTTACCAGGCGTAATACTTAAAGGATCGTTACCTCCACCACCGCCTCCAGCAGCACCAGAACCTTGATTTCCTGGGAAACTAGAAGATGCACCACCACCGCCACCACCAGCAATAGTGATAGCACCGCCTTGAATTAATGAAGTAGTTCCTGGGCCACCACTATTGCCAGAACCATTCCCCGTAGATCCAGCTCCACCAGCAGATCCTAGGCCAAATCCACCAGAATATCCGTTACCAGATGCTCCTCCAGCACTTATTGATGTATTTGCTGGGTTTCCACCAAATCCACCGCCTACTGCTGTAGAAACACCAGAAATAGTTGTTGAGCTACCAGCAGTACCGCCTGATCCGCCACCACCAATTGTCATGGTAAATACTGTTCCAGGGATGGCTGTTGTCGTACTAGCTGTTACTTGACCAGCTCCACCGCCTCCAGTACCGCCTCCATTTGAACCGCCACCGCCTCCACCAACAATAAGGTATTGAATGTTGTATTCACCTTCTGGAGCTAATACAAACTTGTACCATTCGCCTTCTGCTGGAACATAAGCCTCATACAAACCGCCACCATCGGTGTTATAGCGAATTTGACCAGCCTCAACTGGAGATGGTCGCTCTACAGTATTTCCAACTGGAATACCAAGAGCAGAAGTTCCAGTAATAGTTAAATCACCAGTTACATCAAGATTGGTTACTGATAAATTACCAGATTCATCTTCATATAAAAGAGTGCCATTGTCGGCTGGAACGGTTAGGTTATATGTACCAGCGGTATTTGTACCGTTTAGGGTGATTGACCCGCCAGCGTTTGCTTGAAATACTAATTGTGACATGGCTAATCCTTATGGTGTTGGTGGTTCCCAGAGGAACGTGGTTGTATTTAATACCCAATCTGGGTGCTCAACTGGCTTTGGAGCATAGAAAACTCCAACATAATCTCCAACCGTGTAAGCTAAATCATATATGTAGCCTTTGCCTGGATAATTGGCACGAATTGGCGTTCCACCATCAGGAGTATGAGCTTCGGCTGGAGGAGATGGTGCAAAATGCACATTTCCATAAGTGTTGTAATCACCTTGCACCCAATATCCAACTTGAGTTGCAATGAAGTCTGGTTGTGCATGAATTACATCGGAAACAATGAATTTGGTTGATTCTAATGTAGGTTCACATTTGGCAAAATAAGGCATTTATGATGTTCCTTTATTCAATAATTCATCAATTTTATCAATTAAACCCAAAGAATTTAAGTTCATTTTCATAATTCTTTGATCCCAAGAGCCATACATCATTTTTTGGATTGGAATGTTTGAAAAGCTCTTAAAATCGTAATTTTTAGAATCTTTATAAAATTCTGCAAATCTTGGTGTTTTTACAGCGTTTTCTATACACTTTTGACCACGTTCTTGAGCATAGTCCCAAAATGGAGTTTTATGCTTAGAGCCAGCAAAATAATGCAGCATTATGATGTTTTCTATTTCTTTAATAGATTGCTCATAAAAATCATTAACTTCATCAGAAGTATTTCCTTGGAACCAATGGCCTGTAGCCATGCGCTGAATTTGATCCATAAATCCAATGGAAGTAGCTTCTAATGGTTCCAAGAAAAACGATGTATTACCAGAATAAGCAGACCTACCAACAAAGTTTTGTTTTCGGTAATAATTATTGAAATGGAGCTCTAATGTTGTTTCACTTGGATTTAAACCAAAACGATCAAATACATTTTTGACATCTTCTTTGATTTCATCCAAAGTGTTTATTTGGTCGTTATACATATAACCAATAGCACAACGATTATTAAGGGGAATACCAAACACCCACCCATGAGGAACAGCAATAGTTAAGGTGTAATTAAACTTAGGAATATCCCAGAGGCATTGAGTGACATACACAGCATTAACGGATATATATTCTGACTTATGATGTTCGCTAAATTCTTTAGGAAACCCTTTACAGTCAAAAATAAAATCTGAATCAAGTTCATCGTGGCTACCTACATTTTTATCAATTAAATTAACTCTGCCGTCTAATTTTTTAAATAGAAATTGTTGCAGTTTTACAGCGTTGAAATGATAAGCAGTAGTTCCTGGCTTAAAGTGCTCTTTAAAATCCGTATCATTTCCCCAGCCAGACTTGTGAATACCTAGCTTTGGAGTGCCATCTATTTCACCAAGATTGTCATATCCGAAATCTACAGCATCAAATAGCATTTGAGGAAGGTTGGTTAAAGAGCCTTCACCTACAGGCATAGTTTTAATCTTGGAATCGTAATACCAATCTATTTCGCAATCAGTCCACCTAGAGAAATGGGCTGCCCCAATAGCTCCAGCAGTACCGCTGCCAATAATTGATATTTTCTTAGCCATTAACTAGACCATTGTTCAGTTGGAACTGTAGGCCATACAGGATCAACAACAGGATTAACTGCTAGATTTCTTACCGTACTGCGATAAGCTACAAACTCAGGCTGGTTCATTAAATATGGATTAGATTTTAATGGATCAGCTACATCGGGAATTGCAGTCCAATCTGTTTGAGAAAGCAATGAGGCAGCTACAGATTTGCATTTAAAAAGCAATTCTTCTGGAGGCTGTGGCGGTGGGTTTTTAGCGTTGTAATCAGCGGTTTCCCATTCTTGTTGGCAAACTACAGCCCAATCAGGCAAAGAAGTAATATCTTCATTTGGCTTTAACACTTCATCAGGTTGAAGATTGTATTCAATCCAACCATAGTTAATTACAGTATCAAACTGTAAAGCATGAACATCTGCTGGAACACTAGACATATCCAATGGTGAATAACTTACCCCATCTTCATAAACAATGTTATCTGCACGAATAATAGTTAATTGCATTATTTGTCCTCAATAATGAGTTTTTCTTTTGGCAAAATACCAGCACTTGCCAATAATACTTTTTGGCTCATTTCGTTAGATTTAACCATTTCATTTCTAAACGACTCTACCGCACCGCTTGTTTGCCTTTGTTGCTGACTGTTTTCAATTAAAAGCATAGGAAGCCAAGCCATAGAACAAGCCCAATCTTCTATTTCTGCACCAGTATTAGGGTTTACACCACGAACCTTCATAAACCACGCACATTCCAGTTCTTTGCATGGATTAAATGAATTTAAAGGGCAATTTTGCTTTGGCTCTATTTTCATTAGTCTTTTGTGGCAATAATGACATCAACATATTGAACCGCTAGGCTCAATGAGTGGCTATGAGATCCACCGCCTCCAGTTGATTGACTAGTTAACATCGGAATTATTGATGATGCTCCACCCCAGGTATCTGCATAAAAGTTTGCTGCTGGAGATCCCGCACCACCAGCCAAATCTAAAAGGTGGGCATGAGATGGTATTTGTGATGTTGATAATGTATATGCGCCCGTACTTCCACTTGCAAAAGCAGTTGTAAAAGCTACAGAACCACCAGTACCAGCGGTTCCACTAACTACACGCAATGCTTTATCGTTATTTGATGTAGATTTAGTCCAACCAGTAGGGGCAGAAGTCTGCACAAACAACATTAATGTTCCAGAAGGGAACCCTCCACCAGAAGCAGCAGTAGTTTGAACTGTGCCGTCTGGAAAAGTTATGCCACTTGTTCCGTCATTAATAATAGCCATATTAAGCCTTTAATATTTTTTAATTGTAAGCATCAAGCTGTTCTTGAGTTGGCTCTGGCTCTGGCATATTCCAAGTGGCTATATACGCTGGCTGCCCATTAGATTCATCAACTAAAATAATTTTATTAAACATTGGTATAAAATCATCTTGAGTAATTTCTGGATAAATAGCCATTATTTTTTCCGCTAATGTCATTATGCTCCCCTTAAAAAGCAACCATTTAAAATTGCATTACCTAATGTAAATGTAGAAGAACCGTTAAAATAACAACCTAAATTTACATAATCAGTTGTGCCATTTAAATAACAAATACCAGAAGTAGAAAGACCCCACCAAGGGCTATTATCGGAATTAGTAACTCCAAAATTTCCAAATGTTAAAGAACCATTTTTTCTAAGCAAAATTGATTGACCGTTTACATTGGAAGTGCCATAAAAACTAAAATAAGCATTAAATTGATAATAACCAGCAACTTGAGGAGTAAATCTTCCTGTAGAAGTGCTATATGCTGAAGCTGTATCAAAATCTTCGTTAGTCATAATAATGGTAGTCACTTGACTACCTGTGCATGATGTGTTGGAAGTATTGGCACTAAAAACTGGCCCATTTGTAATAACAGAAGGTATTTGAGATGTTAAAGCTAAAGTTCCAGTTGTATTTGGAACTGTAATGGTATTAGCACCAGCACCAGTTTGAAATGCCAAATTACCAGAGGTATCTCCAGTAAAGTTAAGGGCTGTGCCAGATGTTGTTCCAGCGGAAATTATGCTTGCCATTATGCTCCCCTTACCATTGAGCCTTGGAAATATGTAAATGTTGCGCTTGCATTAGTGTTTTGTGCGTTTTGGATTGCACCATATATTTCCACATAATCAGTTGAACCATTTAAATAAACTAAAGCTGAAACAGACCAAGAAGCATTAATATTGCTGGCGCCATAAAGCCCCCAACTTCCATATCTGTAAGCAGAACCATTTTTATATATGGCTACACCACCAGCTGTGTAAGAAGATGCAATACCAAAACTGCCACTTATTTGATAATAACCAGCAACGGTTGGTGTAAATCTACTAGATGCAAAATTGCTGTTGGTATCAAAATCTTCAACTTGAAACAAAATTTTTGTTTCTGTATATGCAGATAATGCCTGTCCAGAGTTTTGATATGCACTAAAGGCTGGCCCATTAAGCATCATTGTTCCAGTTTGCGCTGGCAAAGTAATGGTATTTGTACCTGATACGGCTGGAGCAGCAATAGTAATAGCCCCGCTAGTATCTCCAGAAACAATAATACTGCTCATAAAATCACCCACCTTGATCCACTTGGAACTGTAATACTGGTTCCAGATGCAGTTGTAAAAGGCCCTACGCTCATGGCGTTTTGACCAGATGCTATTGAATAAGAAGTTGTATTGGTATTAGCGTTCATCACTAAACCGTTACTTGCCACCAATTCTGGAGCAATAAGAGCACCAGTTGACGGGTTGTATTGATACTTTGTAGAGCTTACATACTCAGTTGATACAGAACCGCTGGTTGCAGCAGCAAACAAAGGATAACGAGTTGCGTTAGTAGTTGTATCGTCTGAAAGTGTAATTCCACCAGCAGCAGCAGCCCAACTTGGGACTCCGCTTGCCAAAGTTAATACATAACCATCAGTTCCAGCAGCAAGCATTGTTGTTGCGCCAGATCCTGTTTGATAAGGAACAGATCCGTTTGCACCGCCAGCAATGTTAGTTGCTGTAGTTGCGGATGTGGCTGAAGTTGCGCTAGTTGCTGTTGCAGCATTTCCACCAATAGACAAGCTAGTAGCTGTACCAGTTAATCCTGTACCAGCACCATTAAAGCTAGATGCTGTAAATGCACCGCTTGATGGGTTGTATTGCAATTTGGTAGAGCTAACGTATTCAGTTGTAATTGCGCCAGATGTGACATTAGCAAACAATGGATACAGACTAGAGTTAGTAGTTGTATCGTCTGCAACAGTTACGCTTCCCGCTGGAGTTGTCCAAGTTGGAGCAGATGTACCGTTTGAAGTTAATACTTGACCAATTGTTCCAGAGGATAGGAAAGCAGTTGTATCAGCAGCAGATTGGTAAGGAATGTAACCAGCAGATCCACCAGCTAAATTAGTAGCAGATCCAACGCCTGTTACAGATGCTGGGGTTACGTTAGTCCATGCTGTATTTCCAGCGTTACGCTGAATAAGATTGTTAGCAGCAGTAGAAGTAAACCCTACATCACCTTCATATTGACCCAAAATACCGCCAAAACTAGGTCTAATAAACAACGAACCGTTAGTAGCTGCATGAGTTACAGCGCAAACTTGCACTTTAGCGTTTGGAGCTGTTGGCAAGTTTTTAGTTAAACCACCAGCAACGGTTGGATCGTAATAAAGGATTTGACCATCAACCCATGCTTCTGCACCGCCAGTTGTATTAATGCCACGAACTAAACCAAAGCCAGTTACATAGCCCCAGCCATTATTTGCAATATCTTCTGTAGCTACACCCATAATGTAGGATGCAGTTGAGGCTGTTAATCCTGTAGCTGGAGCTCCCTCTAATGCGCCACTAGCTCCAACTGAGCCAGTAAACATAACAACTTGACCTTCAGTAATAGCAGCAGAAGCCTTGATACGGTAATAAGTTTCTTGCCCAATTTGCTGAACTGCATTACCGCCAGCCATTACTAGGCTTAAAGTTTGATTTCCGTCTGCGCTATCCCAAAACAAAGATCCAGTAGCTGTAGGAACTGTTGGGGTTGTATCAAAAGTAATTGAATCTGGTGATCCCCATGCGCCACTAATGGTAGGGGAATTAGCCAAAACAATATTGCCAGTACCAGTTGTTGCATTAGATGATGCAGCAGTCAGTTGGCCCTGGGCATTTACTGTGAAATTACCGTAGGTATAGCTAGTGGCTGTAACACCAGTATTGGCAATAGCAGCAGTAACAGCAGCAGATCCATCATAGGATGTGCCAGATAATCCTGTGCCTAAAGTTAAGGCGTAAGGGTTTACAGCGGTAATTGTTGCTGACCCACCTAGTGCAACCGTTTGTCCGTTATAGGTAACAGAACTGTTAGTTAAAGCACCATTAGGAATAGAAGTAAAGTTAGCCCCTACAAAGCTAGGAGAGGCTCCAGAAGCGACTGATTGGTTAAGGGTATAGCTACCACTCAACGTAAGTGTATTTGAGCCGTTATTGACTCCTGTACCACCGTATGTGCCACCCAATACACCGCTAGTGATCTGAGATGCAGCAATAGCTATTGGTTGGTCAAATATATTGGTAATTTGGCCTTGAGCATTAACCGTTTGGGTAATGGTTCTAGCATCATTTCCATAGGTTCCAGCAGTTGCTCCAGTATTGGTGATGCTGAACTGGTTTGCCAGTAATGTTAAGCCTGTTCCAGCGGTGTAAGAACCAGCCGATCCAAACTGAACAAAAGTAATTGGGGTTACATCAATGGTTCCACCTAGATTGCTGGTACATAACCAGCTTGTATCCATCTGGGTATCACCTTGCATAACAAACATATAAGCAGAAGGAACTTCCGCCCAAGTGTTCATATCAGCAGAACGGCTCCATGTGCCAGCAGCAGCAACATAAATACCGTTAAATTGGCTTGATGTTTGGTTCTTTACTAAGACTCTTTGACCAGCCGTTACAGTAACGCCATCAATAGTCAAAAGACCTGATAAAGAAGCAAGGTTGGCAGTTGTAGCTACAACTACAGCAGCTTTAGCGTTTAACCCTTGGACAAAGTTGTCAACATAGGATTTATTGGCAATATCAATACCAGCTACAGGATCAGTTGCAACGCTTCCTGTTGTAGTGGTTATGTTAGTGAATACTCCCGTTGAAGGGCTTGTAGCACCAATAGTTGTGCTATCAATAGTGCTATTGGTAATATGTAACCCAGATTGACTTGGGTTAATACTTGCATAGAACGGAGTACCCGCTGGGCCAATTAATGTTACTAATTCAGCATCAGGGGTAAATATACCTTGAACGGGTACGAAATTAATCGTACTCGTCTTAGCAGTATCATTTGCCATATTTGAGCCTGTAAGGGTAATCCCTTAGTTTTGTGCTACTAATGGAGTAACGTAAATTGTTCCAGAGCTACCAGCTACACCAGCAACAGAGAAAGAATTAGGTGGAACTGCAATAACCATAGGGCTTTGCATAGAAATACCTAAAACTACTGTATTTGTTGGACTACCCGCTGTTGGAGCAACTGCTGTTGGGGCTGCTGTTGGAGAAATAGTAATTGTTACTGGGAAAGCATTAGTGTTCAAAAAACCAGCAAAGTTGGTTTGATCATTCCCGTTTGGAGTAATGGTAGTTGCAGTAGCTCCTGTGCCAGTACCAACTGAGATTGCATGAGATGGGCCTACAGGCCGAAAAGCTACTGAATTAGCCATGATTTTCCTTTAATAAGGTGGTAATAAATACAAGTTTCCATAGTTTAAACGATATTAACGATTTCTTAAATAGTTTCCTAGGTGGCCTTGGAATATTTTTATCCCAATATGCCCCATTCCAATCTCAGGATCTATCCATATTTTTCCTCCAATAGACTTCCATCGGTAGCAAAAACTGTAATCTTCTCCGTATTTGTTCTCTGTTCCTGGCTCAATGTAGGACTCAAACAAAGAATAAAACCGTTTATTAGGAGCTGAATGGTGGTAATACATTTGAGGATAAGCCTCAACCATCTTTTCTAGGCAATTACGGCTAATCTTCATAAATCCTGTGGGAATGGCTTCTACCTCTAACAATCCTGTTTCTGGATCTGCCCATAACTCAGTTTTAGACTCATCCCATTTACAAGTCCAAGCCAAAGGATCAACCCTTTGTGGGTAAATTCCAGCAACTAGATCAACTGGGTGATCAATGAGCTTTAAAAGTGAGCCTTTCCCCCATGCTACATCTGAATCAATAAATACCAATTCATCACAATCAGATGCTAAAAACTTGGTGGCAATAACACCACGACAGTCGGCTATGGCAGCGTTGCCAATATCATCGACAAAAGTAAAACGATCACCACGCTGAATAAGCGCAATGATGTCAGTCATTAGTGAACGCATTGTTCCCATGTGAACCACGCCCGTATATGCGGGAATGGCAATCATTATGTGTTTCACTCTTTTTCCTTCACAAAAAGAAACGCCACCCGATTTTACTCAGGTGGCGTAAAGGCAACTACAAAAATTAAGCTGTCAAGCCAACGTTTTGCAGTGCTGTGATGATAGCGTTAGTTGCTGCAACGAATTCAGCAGTTGTTGGGGCAGCGGTCAATGCGGTGATTGCGCCCTTCGCTGCCGTGTAGGCGGCTCGTCCAGGCCGGCCCTTCAGCGCGTTGATGGAGGACGCATTGATGATCGAACCACCGCCGCGCTTGATCATCTCCGGTACCGCGTAGTGGCAACCCAGCCAGGTGCCAAACAGGTCCACGTCAATC
>ERZ1034363.212-NODE-212-length-40785-cov-6.303798_pt1 | contig 40785 bp, 31 predicted proteins | sample MGYA00520616_ERZ1034363 | MGnify/ENA primary metagenome ERZ1034363 (study PRJEB33736, sample SAMEA104284506) | Azolla filiculoides | biome: Urban; feature: Water surface; material: Ditch water | place: Netherlands | collected 2015-10-28 | depth 0-0.1 m ...
CCTGATGGCGCCGAGCGTGCCGCCACTCACCACCACATCGCCGGCGCTGCCGTCCCAGGCAAAGCTGGAACCCGGATCTTCACTGAAGGTGAAGGTGATGGTGGCCGTTTCACCAGATTTCAGAGCGCTCACATTGCTGGTAATCGTGAGTGTGGGAGCAAGCGTGTCCACCGTGATGCTGCGGGTGCCGGCCACGCTGGTGTTGCCGGCGGCATCGGTTTGCGTGACGCTGAGGGTTTGGGGCCCCTGGCCCATGGCGGTGAGGTCGGCCGCCTGCAAGGTGTAGCTCCAACTGGTGCCGCTGACCGCAGCCGTGCGGGCAATGCCCCCCACGCTGAGCACCACGCTGGCGCCGACTTCGTTGCTGCCGGAGATGACGGTTCCGATTTCCGCCAGGTTGATGGTGTTGTCGCCCGCTACGGTGTTAATGACCGGGGCGCTGGGCGGCATAAGGTCGACTGCGGCGTTGACCAGGGCCTGGATTTCGGCCAGCGTATCCACCCCTGTGCCGTTGCTGGCGGTGCCGGCCAGCGCATTTTGAATGGCCTGCAGGTTACCTGCCGATAACCCGCTAACGTCGGTGATACCCAGCGTGCTGAGGTCGGTCAGGCTTACGCCGGTGGCCGCCGTGGGGTTGCCGGCCGCTGCAATGACGTGTGCTGCCGCGTCGGCCAGAGCTTGCAACTTGGCGGTGGTGTCGGCACCTGTCACGGCGCTGGCATCCACCGCGTTGTTCAGCAGGGCCAGCGTAGTGCCCGGTGTGGCTGATCCGGTCACACCGGTCACACCGACCAGCGTGTATTGCGTGCCGGTCAATGGCGCGATGGTGTTGCCGCCGGTGCCATCGGTGCTGGCCAGGATGGCATTGAAAGCGTCGACGATGGCCTGCACTTCGGCGCGGGTGTCGGTGGCGAGCCCATTGACAGCGGTGCTGTCCAGCGCAGAGTTGATGGCGGCCAGGTTGCCGGCATTCACGCCGGTTACGCTGGCAGCCGTGTAGTCGCTGATGGTCGGTGTGGTGCTGGTGGCGGTGTTGTTTTCCGCGGCGGAACTGATGACCCCCAGGGCGGTGGCCAATGCGTTTGCGGCGGACGTGGCAATGCTTTGCAGCAAATCGATGGTGGACACACCACTGCCGTCGTTGGCGCTGGCATCTATGGCCTGCTGAATGGCAGCCAGGTTGTCGATGGTTACCCCAGTAATGCCCAGGAGCTGCAACTGCGCAAGCGTGGGTGGCGTGCCGCCGGCTGCGCCGCTGATCACCGCGCTCACTGCGTCCACCAAGGCCTGCACCTCGGAGATGGGGCGGTAATTGATCTGCGTGGCAAGCTCGGGCGCAAATTGCGCGCCTACAACGGAGTTGGCGGGTAGCGTGGCCACTGTCTTGGCGCCAGCCGTAACCTGGTATTTTGCGGCATCAGACAAGGTTCCTGTGCTGCCCGCAATGCCCAGCCCGCCGGTGAGCTGGTCTAGCGTGGTTTGAAGGTTGCCGCCATTGAGCTTGTCTATGCCAGAGAGTGCCGCCAGTGCCGCACCGTATTTTTCGCCTTCGGAAATGCCGTCGACCGGGTTGTAGCTGCCGCTGTTGGTTGCAATCACGCCCGTGGTCTGTAACCGACTCAGGCCAAAGGCGTTGGCGACCGCCACGTTGACGGCTTCGACGTGGGCGGCGGAATGGTCGGCTCCCAGCTTGTTGAACGCGATCGTGGTTAATGCATTCAGGTTGAGCGTGATCGTTTCACCGGGTGCGTTGATCACACCGGCGCTCACCAGCACCACGGTCAGGTCTTTGTTGGTGCCGGTGGCTTCGTCCAGGTAATCGGCACCTGCGCCCTTGTTGACCAGCTTGACGATCACCACCCCCGTATAGGTTCCGAGGTTGCTGGTGAACTGCCCGGTGCTGCTGACGGCCACATGGTTTGCCAGAATGGTGGTTCCGTCCGCTGCGTACACGGTCACTTCCAGGTCGTTGCTGGCAATGACAGGGCCCGCCTGGATCACGCCGATCACGGAGCTGACCAGATTAGCCGCGCCGCCAGCGGGACCGGAATTGCCAGCCAGGGCCGCAATTCCGATCAAGGGCACGAGTGTTACCTCCGTCAGGGGGGCATTGGGCGCGATGTAGGTGCAGATGGTGCCATCGCTCAATGCGCTAAAGGTGTTCGTCAGTCCTGCGTCACCGCTGGCCATGGACATCAACACCGTGTGGTCGCCATGGGCGTAGACCAGGATTGCGCCGTCGCTGGTGGCTAGTCCGCTGTTGGCGGCTTCAGCGCTCAGCGTGAAACCGGCTTCGCTGTCGCCTGCCAGGTTGATCGTGCAGACGCTGTCGTTCCTGCAGAAAGTATAAAAGTCATCCAAAGTGATAGAACTGCCGTCCGCATAGCGAATGTGCAGATCGTTGCCCCTGCGCGTCACGATCAGGTTGTCTGGAACCAGCAGCTCGGCGCTGCGCCCCTTGGGGCTTGGTCTGCGCACGGTGTAGTGCTGTGCGGGTTGCAGCTTGAAATGGGCGGTTTGCTGCGCTTCCAGGTTCAAGATGATGGGAGCGTTTGCTGCGGCCATAGGGTGATCCTTTAATAAGGGTGTGAGCGCGGGAGCCATCGGATCTGTGGCGTTTGGGGCGTTCAATGCATGAACCGATCCCGATCCCATGAAGGGGGTAATTCAATGCATTTCCTGAGAAAAATGTAGCGAGGCATGCAGCCCGGGCGGTATCACTTGCGGCGCAGAGACTTGCATTTGCGGAACTATCGCCCCGAAAATTACGGCACATCAATGTTCTATAGCGCACAATGTAGAGCAAATGCAAAGTCCTCAGGAGTCCCCGTATGGGGCTGTACCCCGTGGCACTGACATCCTGTTGGTGGACGACTCCCTCACGGATCTGCGCTTGCTGACGGATGTGCTGCTGGCGCGCAAGGTCCGGGTGAGCGTGGCATTTGACGGGGGCGTAGGGTACCAGCAAGCCCTGCTGCAACTACCGCACCTGATTCTTCTGGACGTGCACATGCCCACGCTGGATGGCTACGCCGCCTGTCGCCTGCTAAAGGCCAACGCCAAAACCCGCTCCATCCCGGTGATTTTTCTGACTGCAGCCAATGACGTCAGCGAAAGGCTGCAGGGATTTGCGCTGGGCGGGGTGGACTACATCGGCAAGCCGTTTAGTGAGGCGGAGGTGTTGGCGCGAATTGCAGTGCACTGGCAGGGTTTCGTGGCCGGTTGCGAATCTGCCGCGGCTGAAGGCTGGGTGGCCCCTGCACCCTTGGAAGGCAGCAACGCCGACGCAGTGTTGACCCAAGCTGCCCAAACGGAGTTGCGCCAAACGCTGGCTGACCCGCCGTCGCTGGACGCGTTGGCAGGTTTGCTCGGAACCAACCGGCGCCGCTTGAATCAGGCGTTTGCGTCCACCTGCGCAATGTCGGTGTTTGAATGGATGCGCGAAGAGCGTTTGCGCCAAGCCCATTACCTGAGCTCCAACACCGACACGCCCTTGGCCATGGTCAGCGACCACCTGGGCTTTTCTTCGCCTGCCCACTTTGCCAAGGCATTTCGTGAGCGGTTTGGATGCACCTCCCGTGACTTGCGGGCCAGCATGGCACTGGCCGCCGAAAACGGGTCGAAGTTGGTTGGCAATCCGGATCTTTCCGCGTCGTGGCGTTGATGCCATTCTTTGGGACGCTGGCCCTGGGGGGGCTGCTGGCTGCCCTGGTCTATTCGGCGTCAATGGCAGCCCTCACGCGCGAAAGGCACTTTTTGTATTTCTGCATCGCCCTGTGCGGCGAGATCGTGCGGCAGACTGCGCATGGCAGCCTTTTGCCGGGCTACTTGGGGTTACTTACGCAGGCCGTGCGGGCGGAGCAAGCGGCGCTGGGCGCTCTGATCGCAACGCTGGGTTTTGTGGGCTTCTTCTACACACTGGTGCCCGGTCTGCGAACGCAGCGCGTTCTCTTTGCGGTGTTTGCTAGTTTGGTCATGGCGACCTTGCTGGCGCTGGGTGTCGCACTGCTTTGGGGTGTCGCGGCAGCAGCGCAAGCTGGCAACGCGTTGGTGTACGAACTGTTGTTGGTTGGCTTTTGCATGACGGGAGTGGCTTGGCGGCAGGGCCAGCGCCATGCCGGCGTCTTGATGGTGTGTGTCGGCTTGTTGTGGTTGCCGGAGTTTTTGCGTCTGGCGTCTGCGTTGGGGCTTCTCCCTGCCCTGGAGGTTGAATACTTCCACGCCGTTTGGTCGGTGCTTCTGGTGATACCGGTGCTGTTGGTGGGGCTGTCCCGGCAGGCGCGTGGGGTGCAGGCCTTGCTGGATGTGGAACAGGCCGAGAACCAGTCGAAACTTGAATTGCTCACGCGCATGAGTCACGAGTTGCGTACCCCCTTGGACACCATTTTGGGTAACGCGCAATTACTGGAGCGCAGAGCCCGCGATGCTTATGCGGTCGAGGGCCTTCAGCATATTCAGCACAGCGGGCGCCACTTGTTGCATATGGTCGATGAGGTGTTGGACTACGCGCGCTGTTTGGCCGGCAAACTGCCGCCACGGCCTGAGCCTGTGGACTGGGGCGTGTGGGTTAGGCAGGTGGAGCACAGCGGTCAGGTGCTGGCGGGGCAGAGGAACAACTCCTTTGCCATGGCACTGGAGGGGGTGACGGAGCACAGGCTCATCTTGGATGTGCACCGCTTGCAACAGGTGCTGGACAACCTGATTGCCAATGCCGTACGGCACACCCACGGGGGCTGGATACGGCTGGACTGCAGCCAAACCGCCGGATGGCTGCACTTTGGTGTGAGCGATAACGGCGAAGGCATAGCGCCGCAGGATCTGGAGCGGATATTTTTGCCTTTTGAACGCGGTAGTCACGCCAGCAGGAACGAAGGGCGCAGCGTGGGCATGGGCTTGGCTATTGCCCGCCAATTGGTGCGTAGCATGGGCGGGGAACTTACGGTTCAGAGTTCGCCGGGCAAGGGAACACGCTTTGCGTTTGCAGTGCAAACCCAGGCCGATGAGAACCAAGCCCATTCTGTGCCCACCGCAACGCCGGCCTTTTTGGGATGGCACTACCGGGGGCCAGCGCGCACGGTGCTGGTGGTGGACAGCAGCCAAGAGAGCCGGTCGATTTTGGGCAGCTTGTTGCGGTCCACCGGCTTCCATGTGCTGGAAGCATCCGGTGCGGTGGATGCCTTGCGGGTGCTGCATGACGCACTCCCGGTCGACTTGGCCATCACGGATTTGCGTCTGAGCGATGGCAACGCAGGCCTGCTCCTGCAGAGTGCCTCCAAGCTGAAGCCTCCAGTGCCGGTCATTTTGGTGTCCGCTGAAGCGGTTCTAAGGCACATGCGTTCGGATGTACGCTTCGCCTACGCAGCTGAACTGCAAAAGCCCGTGGACCATGCGGTTCTGCTGCAAGCAGTGACAAGCGCCATCGGCTTGCAATGGGGATGCAATACCGCCACCGAGCTTCATGCGCCCATGCACCTGCAGCGCAATGTGGCCGACGCCAGCCCGTTCCCTCCGACCAGCGAGTTGCAAGTGCTCACTGGTTTTATTGCGTCAGGCCAAGTGTCTGAAATTTTGCAGTGGGCCAGCGCCCTCCAATTGGCCCACCCGGAATACGCCCCCTTTGTGCAAGCCGTGAGCGAGGCTGCGCGGGACGTTGACTTCCCCGCGCTCCGGGCGCTAGCGGAGGAACATTAGGTCAGCTCTGCGATCAAAGCCTGTTTGTCCACCTTGCTTTTGTCCGATTGCACCAAGGGCAAGGACTTCATGAAGATGATGCGACTGGGCAGCATGTAAGAGGCCAAGTGCTGCTTGAGTTCAAACAGAATTTCCTTGTCACTGATTTCGCTGCGCGCGGAGTAGACCATCACAATTTCTTCTTCGATGGCCTCGTTGGGCATGCCAAAAACCGCGCACTGAATAATCTGTGGAATGTTGCGCTGCACGACCGACTCGACTTCATACGGAGACACGCGGAATCCACGCGTCTTGATCATGTTGTCGCGGCGACCCACAAAGTAGTAGTAGCCTTCTTCATCCCGGTAAACGTAGTCACCGCTGGCAACAACGATCTCATCCATCAACTGGCCTTCCAGATGGATGACCTTATTCAATATCTGAATGGACTTGAAACGCTCAGCGGTTTCCAGTGGCGCATTCCAGAAGCCTCGGTAAATCAAACCGCCCCGATGAATCAGTTCGCCCACTTCGCGCGGACCGCAGGCCTCGCCTTTTTCGTTAATCAAAAACAATTCCACATCGGGAATGGCTTTGCCAATGGAGTCAGGGCGAATTTGAATTTGTTCCGGGTCGAGGTAGGTTGAGCGAAACGCCTCGGTCAAGCCATGCATGGAATAGAACTTGGCGTTGCGGAACGTCTCCTTGCAATCCTTCACCATCTTGGCCGTTACGTTGCCGCCCGACGATGTGATGATGCGCAGCTTGTCAAACAGGCTCGCATTGGGCGTACGGGAAAGCTCGTCACCAAACAGCTCCGAAATATGCACCGGCATGACGGCCAGCACCGTGACTTCGTCTTCAATCAGGTGGTTGAAAACGCCTTCCGGCAAAATGAAACGATGCAGTGCGAGCGTGGCTTTCTTGTACAGCGAGCAGAAAAGCTGGTTCAGGCCGTAATCCAGGTTAAAGATCAACGTCCCGGAGATGACGTCATCTTCCTTCAAGTCCAGGTAGTTGGAAACCACGCGCGCTGAATCCATCAGGTTGCGATGGGACAGCACAATGCCTTTCGGCGTGCCGGTCAGGCCAAACGAATAGGTGATAACCGCATTGTCGTGGCCATTGATTTTGCAAGCGTAAGGCTTGTTGTAGTATTTGCTGATTTCTTCGAATGAGGGGATGTTTGAATCCGTGGTCTCGAAGCAAATAATTTTTCCTGCGAAATCAATACCCGTAACAATATCTTTTTTTACCTTGTCGGTAATCATGACCTTGATATCGCAGTCATTGATGATGTAGGAGACTTGTTCCGCCTGCAATAACTTGGTTAATGGCACCAATACGTAGCGCGTTGACAGGGTTGCCATGATGGCAACCATCAGGTCAATGCTCTTCATGGAGTAGACACCGACGCGCGTATTCGCCGGCAAGCCCAACTCTTCAAGATACTGTGCAACCTGGTTCACCCGGCGCAGCAATTCCCGGTAATTGATGGAGGCGCCATCGTGCCGAATCGCGATTTTGTCGCCATGCGTTTGGGCAGCGTTTTCCAGCAGTGTGCGTACGCTATTGATGGACATCATGCTTCTCCCTCAGTCTGCTGTTGGCTATGGTCTTCAAGTCGAATGCCGGAGCCCAGGGTCCAAATGGCATATTCAGTGTCCAACACCGCAACGGGTCGGTGTGCAGAGGTCAAAATCTTTTTATAAAAGAAAGAAATAATGTCTTCCGCTTCTTCTTGCTTCAAGACCTTGGTAATGCCACCGGTTAGCACGATGGAATTGATTGCCAGCAATTTCAGGTTGATGTAGTTGGGACGGTAATGCGACATCTTGTACAGAACCAAGAAGATCGCCAACTGCATCAGAATTCTGGTCGCCTTTTCACTGTGCTCGTCAAAGATGTTCTCTGTGACATTCAGATGCATCAGCAGTTCGCCGACAAATTCATTTTTTCTCGCGACAAATACCAGCGACTCACGTGACTTGTAGACGCCGAGTTTCTTGAAGACCAGGCGGTCGAATTCATTTTCAGTCACCATATTGTCCACTACCAAGTCTTTTGAGTAGTGAATATCGGTTGTCGCGCCACCAATGTCCAGCAGAATGAAAGGATTGACGACTGAGAAGTTTGCGTCGATTAAAGGCAAAGTGCGGTTGACAATGTAGGGCGTCGAAAAGATCTGATTCTTGGTTATCTGGTACAGATCCTTAATGTCTTCCTTGCCCTCAATATCTTGCTGGTAGAGATTGGTGAGGTAGGTCCTGAGATCTTCTTCAATGATGTGCAAGCGGTCATCAATGATATTTGGAAGCACGGCCAAGTTGGGGATATGGGCCTTGACTTCACTAGCGTCTGGGACGTTTCCAACGTAAACCACGTTGGAATAGTTAATTTGCGAGAGGTATTTGTAAAGCGGTTCGCCGAATACATTATTTTTGCTATTGATGCCGCCCACAATGATGACCACATCAATCAAATCGCTCGGTACGCTCGCCTTTTCAATATCCTGATACAAAATGGTATCAATGATGTTGATGCCAGAGTTCAATGCAATATTGGTTGCATACTTAACCGAAAAGCTCTTGGTCAGACCAATGATCAGAGTGCTGAGGCCTCCATTGGCGGAAGAGCAGATGTAAACATTTTCAGGCGAAAACTGCTGAATGGTTTGCCTGCATTTGTCGTTCAGATCATCAAAAATACTTTTATTGAAATTGCGGAAGTGCTGTTCCAGATGGCCGTTGGCGCAAAGTTTAAAGTAGGTGCTACCAACATCAATTAGTAATTTATTGGGATTCATTTTATTGCATGATTCCGATATCGTGAATGATGTCATCGACAATGCTGGTCGTGTCTTTGTTCAAATCGCACTGCGACTTTTCATACTCAAAACACTTATCGGGAATGGGGACACTTCCGCGCTTAATGATGCGAATGTTTTTGCGACTGTCCCGGATCGTGATCATCTCATTGTGATTAATGATATGCGGCGAGAAGGGGACGTCGATGGTTCCATTCTTGATGCTATTGAATACCTTGCGCCATAGGGTGTCGGCGGGATCGTTAAACACGGCCTCCATGATGGCATTAACCTGCAAGATAAGCATTTCCTCTTCCTGCTCATCATGAATGCTGGGTAAGCCATTGAGAATGCGCAGCAAATATTGCGTATTGGCAACTGTTTCAGCGTTTGCCTCTTTGGTCGGAATGCCCGCTGCTTCCTGCTTCGTTTTGGTGATGATTTTGTCGGCACCAACGATGGAGGCAACGACCGTAGCCAAACTGATCAATTGTTCGGCATATTTCTGATTGGTTGGGAACGCTCCCATCCACTGGTGATAGACCAAATTAATCCTTGCATCGGCACAGTTGATCTTGTCTGCGTATTGCCTTGCCAGTTTCTTCAGTACATGGCCTGTGACAATGTCCTGCATCATCGAGCCCTGCTGGGCAAAAGACACCGAGAAGGATTTCACGCCTTCTTCCAGGGACAGCAGCATTTCAAGCAACTGAATCACGATCGTGATGGAGGGCGGCACCAACGTTGCAGTCAAGGGACCAAAAGACTCGCGATTGATGGGTTCATTCAGCTTGGAGTAGTTGGCGCATACACGCTCAACGTATTTCCAATAAAGAAATGCTTTGTCCAAAGGGAAATTCTTGGAGTAGGGCAGAACGTAGGTAACCGGACCGCCTTCGATATCAAATATTCCAGAGGCGATGGCCTGCTCGATTAATAAGCGCGCATCGGGGGTGCCATGGCGCAGGCTGACCGGCTTATTGAAGTGGGTCACCATTTTCCGGGTGGTGCGATAGCCGTGATTGACCAATGGATAACCATTGAGCATATCGACATCGTTTTCCTCACTGAGGCGCAACATTTTGGCCGCCGTCCCGTAGTCGTTCAGACGGGTATTGGAGTCAATCGTAAGCGGCAAAACATCCACGTTGGCGTTGACGAAAAATTCATTCAATGCAAACTGTTTCTTATAGGTTGGAAAACCACCGCGCGGTTGAACCAACATTTTCCCGCGCTTGGCATAGTGGTGGGAAATAAAAAGTTCTTTGTTGGCGTTCTTGACAAAGTTTTCAACTTCAGCGAAATCAAAGGATTCGACATATTCATTGCCAAGAATAATTTTGCGTTCTTCCTGCAGTAAACTCATGACGAAGATTTCCTATCTGATGTGTCGTTGCGCTTGGCGATAAAGTCTTGCAACATGTCGAGACCTGTATTCAAATCAATTTGGTGGCATACCAGATCAAAGCCATATTTCTGGTACTTTGGAATAATGGTTTGCGGGTCGCCCGTTCCGACCGTGAGGTTGCCGCCAATCATCATGATGAGATGATCCAGGCCTTTGTAGCGAGACTTCAAGGACTTGATTTCACGACCCCAGCCTTCGGCTTCGCCGTTGAGTGAGGAAATTAATAAGATATCTGCGCCGGTTTCTACGCAGGCATCAAAAAATTCTTCCAGATAAGTATTCACTCCAAGGTTGAATACTTCGTATCCTCTGGCTTTTAACGAGAGGTCAATCAGTCGGTTGGCAACTACGTGAATATCGTTGCCCACGACACCTGTCACTACCTTCATGGCTGTATTGGACCTTTTGTTGTTGAGTTGAAATGGAACATGCTTGCTTGGCGCCGCAGCGCGTGACGGGTAGCGATCATAGGCTGTTTCAGCGGGGCGGGTCGCTCACCGTCCGGCAAACCGGCACGGCCGTGTTGCTGACAAGGCGCCGCTGCACAGGATCCGCCGACGGCGCCATGCGCTTGCTTGACCTGTAGAGGTGCTCGCGAACAAGCTTGTGGGGGGCGTACATGGCGGTAAAGTGTGCGTTAGATGCTTGGCTTGGCCTACGCTGGCTACCTCAACGCTGATACGTCCCCTTGGGGAAAACAGGGGCCAAAAAACGGCAGGATTATATCCATTTCCCATTGAAAAATGACATTTGATGGTAGGATTGCGACCCTTAAATTTTGCCGTTTAGCCGCCTTTTGGGGTATTTATGACCTTTTTTACCGCTGACTTCTGCGATGAGCACCACGAGAAAATACAGGTGCTTGGCCCTGGTTTTCAAAACTACGGAGGTATCGCTCGCTGCAAAGGTCAAATAGTGACCGTTCAATTGAATAAACACAACGGTGATTTAATCAAATTACTCCGCGATGTGGACGGTTCTGGAAAAGTGGTCGTTGTGGATGTGGCGGCTGAATACTATGCTGTAGTGGGTGAAAAGTTAATGAACTTTGCCCGTCAAAATAATTACAGCGGCATAATTATTAATGGGTATGTGCGTGATACAGCACAAATTAAGGATATCGAGGTAGGTTTGTATGCTTTGGGTACGTGCCCACGCAAATACATGGTGCCCATGGATGGCGCGTTGAATGTGCCATTAAGTTTCGCAGGCGTTCAATTTGTGCCAGGCGATTATGTCTATGCCGATGTGGACGGCGTAATCGTTACCAAGCAGCCCTTTTGAGGCGGCTGCTTTTCAAAACGAGCGCATCCCGCCGTCTACTCCACCGTGACCGATTTGGCCAGGTTACGGGGCTTATCCACATCGGTCCCACGCGCACACGCCGTGTGATACGCCAGCATCTGCAGCGGCACCACATGCAGCAAGGGTGACAGTTCGCCATAGTGCTCGGGCATGCGGATGACGTTGAGGCCTTCGCCGCTTTCAATTTTTGTGTCTCCGTCAGCCAGCACATACAACACGCCACCCCGGGCGCGCACTTCGTGCATGTTGCTCTTGAGCTTTTCCAAGAGCGCGTCATTGGGGGCTACGGTCACCACCGGCATGGCGCTGGTCACCAGGGCCAACGGGCCGTGCTTGAGTTCGCCGGCGGGGTAAGCCTCGGCGTGGATGTAGCTGATTTCCTTGAGCTTCAATGCACCTTCGAGCGCAATCGGGTAGTGCAGACCCCGGCCCAGGAAGAGGGCGTTCTCGCACTTGGCAAAGTCTTCTGCCCAGGCAATCAGTTGCGGCTCCAGCGCCAGCACTGCTTGCAACGCAGCAGGCAGGTGGCGCATGGCCTTCATGTGGCGGGCTTCTTCCGCATCACTGAGTCGCCCTTTGGCTTGCGCCAGGCACAAAGTCAGCAGGAACAGACCGGCCAGTTGGGTGGTGAAGGCCTTGGTGGAGGCCACACCGATTTCGGCTCCGGCGCGGGTCACATAGGCCAGGCTGCACTCGCGCACCATGGCGCTGGTGGCCACGTTGCAAATCGTCAGCGTGTGCTGCATGCCCATGCTTTGGGCGTGTCGCAGGGCGGCCAGCGTGTCGGCGGTTTCGCCGCTCTGGGTGATGGTGACGACCAGCGTGTTGGGGTTGGGAACCGAGTCGCGGTAGCGGTATTCGCTGGCCACTTCGACGTTGCAGGGCACCTTGGCAATGCTCTCGATCCAGTACTTGGCGGCGCAGCCGCTGTAGTAGCTGGTGCCGCAGGCCAGAATCAGCACCGAGTCAATCTGCTTGAATACCCGCGCAGCATTGGCGCCGGGGGCGTGGTTCATTTGCAGGTCAAACAGCTCGGGCGTAATGCCTTCCACACCTTCGAGCGTGTCGGCAATGGCGCGCGGCTGCTCAAAGATTTCTTTTTGCATGTAGTGGCGATACGGCCCGAGTTCGGCCGCTCCGCTGTGCGCCAGCACCGTCTTGACCGGGCGCTGGGCCGGGCTGACCGCCTTGTGGGCCTTGTCAAACAGCCAGTACTTGCCCAACTGCACGTCCACCACGTCGCCTTCTTCGAGGTAGACGATCTGGTCGGTCACGCCGGCCAGGGCCATGGCGTCGCTGGCCAGGAAGTGTTCCTGTCCGTCCTTGCCTACGCCCAGGATCAGCGGTGAGCCGGCGCGCGCGCCAATCAGGCGGTGCGGTTCGTCCTTGCAGAACACGCCAATGGCGTAGGCGCCGTGCAGTTGCAGCACGGCCGCCTTGACCGCTTCGAACAGGTCGCCGTCGTACAGGCTGTCAATCAGGTGGGCGATGACTTCGGTGTCGGTCTGGCTGTCAAACACATAGCCGCGGGCCTTGAGGCTGGCGCGCAGTTCGTCGTGGTTTTCGATGATGCCGTTGTGCACCAGCGCGATGTGGCCGGCCTGGGCCGAGGCGTTGGCACCGGGGCCGTGGCTGAAGTGGGGGTGGGCGTTGTGCACCGCGGGTGCGCCGTGGGTGGCCCAGCGGGTGTGGGCGATGCCCAGGGTGCTTTGCAACTGGGTGCTGGCGATTTGCGCGTTCAACTCCGATACGCGTGACGTGCTGCGCGCACGGCGCAGGCCGGGCTGGCCGTCTTGCGCATAGACGGCGACGCCGCAGGAGTCGTAGCCCCGGTATTCCAGGCGTTCCAGGCCTTGAACGAGGATGGGGACGATGTTGCGGGTTGATACCGCGCCGACGATGCCACACATAGCTTGTTACTCCAGCAAATTGCAATGGGCCAAATCGTATGGCTGCTGTAATGAAATATGGATTTGTAATGTAAGTAAAAATGTAATTTAATTGCAAACAATGTACTTTGTGAAATTTAATTCAACTGAAGTTTAAAAAATGAATGAAATCGCACTTGATGCCATGGATGTAGACATCTTGAATTGCCTTCAAAAGGATGCCTCGCTCAGCAACCAGGATTTGGCCCAAAAGGTCCACACTTCGGCCCCCACCTGCTTGCGGCGCATCAAGCGGCTGCGCGATGCCGGGCTGATCGAGCGCCAGATTGCGGTGCTTAACCCGCAGGCGCTGGCGCAGGCCATCGGCCATGGGCTAACGGCCATTGTGGAGGTCACGCTCGACCGCCAAAGTGCCGAGGAACTGGAGCGCTTTGAGGCGCGGGTGATGCAGGACGAGGCGGTGCAACAGTGCTACCGCGTGTCGCCGGGCCCGGACTTCGTGCTGGTGGTGCACACCGCCCATATGCCGGCCTATCAGGCGCTGGTGCAGCGGCTTTTCACGGCGGATGCCAATGTGCGCAACGTCAAGGCGTTCTTTAGTGTCAAGCGGAGCAAGTTTGGAGCCGAATTGCCGTTGCATTCGGTTTAAAGTGGGGCCACTACAGACAGGGGCCCATGCGACGATTTCTTGACTTGATGGTGGAGACACTGGGAATCAACCTGGTGGATGAAATTGAACTCGAAGAGCGGGTGCGGCACCTGCGCTCTACGGTCACCATCTGCAACACCTGCGCGATCGGGTTTTCCATCTTCAATATTTCCCAGCCGGGCACCGAATTGCTCGGGTTTGCGGAAGTGCTCAGCATCCTGCTGTTTTTCGGACCGGCTTCCCTGCTGCTCAACCGACCCGAAAAAATCGATCTGGGCGAGCGGCTGTTGCTGGCCGGTGCGCTGTTTATTTCCTGTTCGCTGATTGTGTTTGGCGGGATTGAAGGAACCGGCCTGTTCTGGGTTTACTCGGTCCCGTTTCTGACGTTCTTTATCAAGGGGCAGCGCCGGGGCTGGTATTACAGCCTGGCATTTTTTGTCTGCCATGCGCTGTGCATTCTGCTGATCAACCCCAACTTTTCCTTTGCCTATCGCTACACGCCGATATTGACCACCCACTTCCTGCTGTCGATGGGGTTTTACGTCATGGTGGCGGCCGCGTTCAACCACGCCCGTAGCCGGTTCGAGGTTCAGTTGCACCAGCGCAAGACCGAAGCCGAGGCTGCCAGTTTGGCCAAGTCGCGCTTTCTGGCCGCCGCCAGCCACGACCTTCGACAGCCCGCCCACGCACTCGGCTTATTCGTGGCCCGCCTGAACCAGTTGCCCAACGACCCACAAACGCGCGAGCTGGTGGCGGGTGTGGACGCTTCGGTGCAGGCCTTGCAGGACATGCTGAATGCATTTTTTGATTACTCGCGGCTGGACTCCCAACTGACCCAGGCGAGTCCGCGCAGCTTTGAGCTCGACACCGTGTTCGAGAAGCTGCGCACCAGTTTTTCCGATACCGCCCACCTCAAGGGCCTGCGCCTGCGCATCCGCCCCACCCGGGTGTGTGTACACAGCGACCCGGTGTTGCTGCAGCGTGTGCTACTCAACTTGTTGAGCAACGCGGTTCAGCACACGCATGTGGGCACGGTGTTGCTCACCTGTCGCCCGAGTCGGCAAGCCGGGTTTGTGAAAATCCAGGTGCGCGACAGCGGTATCGGCATCGCGCCGGAACATCAGCAGAAGGTATTTGAGGAGTTTTATCAGGTCGAGAACCCGGAGCGTGACCGCAACAAGGGGCTGGGCCTGGGCCTGAGCATTGTGGAGCGCTCCTGCAAGTTGCTGAATCACGAGATTACGCTTCGGTCCGACCTGGGGCTGGGCACCACCTTCACCTTGCAGGTGGCCTTGGGTCATCAGGAGGATGTGCTCATCGACGCGCTGCTGCAAGATCCCCCTGTGGTGCGCAGCCTGGAAGGCATGTGCGTCATGCTGATTGAAGACGACGAGTTGGGTCGCACGGCGCTCAAAGGGTTGCTGCAGAGTTGGGGCTGCGAGGTGGTGGAGGCCAGCGCTGCCAGCGAAGCACTGGCGCTGTGGAGCGGTACGGCGCCGCCCGACTTCATCCTGACCGACTTCCGCTTGCTGGGCGAGCACAGTGGCGTGGATGCGGTGCGCCAGTTGCGTGAAAAAGCGGGCTATGAGGTGGCTGCTTGCGTGATCAGTGGCGACACGGAAAGCCATGTCAAGGAACGGGTAGCCCAGGAAGGCATGACGCTATTGCAAAAGCCGGTACGCCCGGCCAAGTTACGCAGCGTGTTGCGCCACACCTGGAGCATCAAACAAGGTGGCAGTAGCAGCCACACGCCCCTGCACTAGGTCAGCTTACTCGGTGGCCATGGTCGCTACCAGCGCTTCAAACTGGTCCAGATTGCAGGGCTTGGCAATCAGGTAGCCTTGAAAAATGGAAGCCCCCAGTTCCAGCAACTTGCTGCGCTGCGCCACCGTTTCCACCCCCTCGGTCACTACGCTGAAATGGAGCTTGCCTGCAAGCGCCAGAATGGCGCTCACGATGGCATAGGACTCTTCCTTCTCGGTCATGTCGTTGACAAAGGCGCGGTCGATCTTGAGTTCGCTCAGGGGCAGGCGCTGCAGGTACGACAGTGAGGAATAACCGGTGCCGAAATCATCAATCGACATGCGTACGCCAAGGTTCCGCAAGGTGACCATTTTCTCGATCACTTCGCCCACGTTCTGCAACACCGTGCCTTCGGTAATTTCCAGAATTAGCCGTTCGCCCGATAGCCCGTGCTGCTTCAGGGTGCTGGCAAGGTGGTCGATGAAATCGTGCTCGACAAACTGTTTGGGGCTGACGTTGACGCTCAGGCTCAAATGCTGCAGGCGCGCATCCTGCGTCCAGCGGCTGAGGGTGGCGCAAGCAGCTTGCATGACCCATTTGCCAATTTGCGAGATGGCCCCCGATTCTTCGGCCAGCGGGATGAAGTCGGCGGGCGATACCCAGCCCAAGTCCGGATGCTTCCAGCGCAATAGACACTCCGCGCCGACCGGCACATTTCGGGCGTCGGCTTGCACCTGGTAGTGCAGCTCGAACTGGTTGTCTGCAATGGCGGTGTTCAACGCGCTGAGCATCGTCAGGCGGTTATTGAGCCACTGCTGTGTGGAGGGGTCAAACTGCCGGATGGTGTTGCGTCCGGCCTGTTTGGCCTGGTACATGGCCACGTCGGCCCGCTTGAGCACTTCGGTAATTTCTTCTTCAACCTGCGCAAACAAAGCCACTCCAATGCTGCCGCTGCAGGCGTAGCGCAGCTTGTGACTGGCCTCCTCCAAGCCCGCCGAGGTCGTAAGCAGGTAGGGGGCCAGCAAGGAATCCTTGATGCGCTGGGCAAAATCAATGGCCGCTTCCATGGCCAGTTCAGGCTCTTCTCCCAGTTGGGTCAGCATCACCACAAATTCATCCCCACCCAGCCGCGCAGCCAGAGCGTTGTCACCGCACAGGTGGTTGAGGCGCCCGGCAATCAGTTTGAGCAGCTCGTCGCCTACCGAGTGACCGTGCGAGTCATTGAGGAACTTGAAGTGGTCGAGGTCAATGAACATCAGGGCACCCAGCGAACGCTCACTCAGGCCTTGTGCCATGTGACTCTGCAGGCGCTCAAAGAACAGCCGGCGATTGGGCAACTGCGTCAAGTTGTCAAAGTAGGCGAGTTGCCGGATTTCGGACTCGGTGCGCTTTTGATCGGAAATATCGACAAACGAACCTACAAACCCGTTCAGGCCGGAATGCTGGCCGCGCACGGCTGTCACTGTGACGATGCAGGGGATATCGAACCCCTTGGCATGGCGGCACATCAGCTCACCCTTCCAGAAGCCCTGGTTGGTCAACTGCTTCCAGACCACGCCCTCCAGAAAACCACCCTGCACGCCTTCACCCCGCAAGATGGCGGTGGTGTTGCCGGCCAGTTCCTGTTCGGTGTAGCCCAGCGTGGCGCAAAAGGCGTCGTTGGCCCGCACAATGCGGGTGTTCTTGTCGGTGATCAAAAGGCCCACCTGGCTGTTGAACGCCACCGCCAGAATGTCCAGGTTGACCTGGGCATCTTCCAGCAGTTGGGTGACGGTGCGCAATTGCCGGTTCTTGAGCAACAGATAGCCCGACATGCCCACACCAACCACCAGCACCAGCAGGCCGGAAAGCTGAATGGGTGTGCTGTATTGCTCCCATATGTCCACCCAAATGGCGTTCTTCTGCACGCCGGGGTACACCTTCAGGCGCCGCATCAGGTCTTCAACTCCGGCGTAGTTGGCCGGTGGAGAAAAGCCGGAAAAACCACCGGCTTTGGCTGCCTCCGAGGCGGGGGGAATGCCCAGCAACACCATCGCCACTTTCTTGATCAACTGCGGCTCGGTCTGGGGCATGGCAGCAAAGGGCCATTCCGGAAACAAGCGCGACGACAGCGCCTGCGGGAATAGGGACTCGGGCTGCCGGTTCAGCACCCGCACGCGGGACATGTCGAGCTTGCCCTTTTGCACCATGTCTTCCAGAACCCCGGTGCGCACAATGCCTACTTCGGCCTTGCCTGCCAGCACGTTATCGACCACCTTGCTGTGTGGCACGCCCAGAAAGCTCAGGTGGGTGGCGCTGTAGGACAGCAGGTCAATGCGTTCGACCCGCAGCACATCGGCCGCTGCCAGAAATCCGCCCAGCGAAAACAAGCCCACCGCCGCCACCCGTTTGCCTTTGACGTCATGCAACTCGGTAATTTCGGTGTTCTGCGCGTTGGAAAAGATGACCGAGCCCATGGCGCTCACTTCGCGCCCCTGGATGAGACGGTTCATCGTGACCATGGGGCTGATCTGGAATGCATTGCGCAGCACCACATAGTGTTCCGGGTTGGTAAACACGAAATCGATCTTGCGGGCTTCTACCTGCGCATTCAGCTCTTCGTAGACCAGGGGAACAATAAGCACTTCGCTATCGGGGATGGCGGCCTGTAGCAGGGCCGCTGTGGGACTCCACTGCTTGACGGTGTCTTCCTTGCTTAGGAACGACAGCACGCCGATCTGTATGCGCTGGGTCGCCCACGCGCCACCCTGCAGCATAGTCACTGCCAGGAAGGCAAAGATCGCCAGCGCCTTTTTCATAGCTAAATTGTGGTTGGGGTGAGAGACCGCTCCCGTTGCAGGACTCTGCGCGCAGTGTAGCGCCCTCAGGCAGGGTTGCTGCCCAAAGTCATTCGAATTTCGCAGCCTTGAGACACCTCTGCGTGGGCCGAAAGGGTGCCATTCAGGCGCTGGACAATCTTGTGCGCCAGCGCCAGGCCCATGCCAATTCCCGGAAACTGTTTGGTGCTGTGCAGGCGCTGGAAGGGCTTGAACAATTTCGACTGCAGGGCCGGGTTAAAGCCGGCGCCTTGGTCCCGGATGGACAGTGTGATCGTGTTGCGACCGTCTTCAGCCAGGCTGGTCTGCGCGCTCACCGTGACGACCGACGGGTCGCAAGCCGCACTGAACTTCACCGCGTTATCCAGCAGGCAATGCAGGGCACGCCGGAGCAACACCGCATCGGCCCACACCGTAGGCAAGTCCAACGGCACTTTCCACGCAATGGCCCGTTGCGGGTACAGGCGGCTGAATTCCATGGTCAGGTCCTGCAACAGCGGGCTAAGCGGAACATCGGCCCATTGCACAGGCGCCGTTCCCAGCCGGGAAAGTTCGGTCAGGCCGTCAATCAGCAGGCCCAGGTGATTGGCCGAATCCGTGATTACCGTCAAGAACCCTGCCACTTCATCCGGCAGCAAGGGCCCCGCGTCCTCCTGCACCAGTTGCACGTAGCTGACGATGTGGCGCAAAGGGGCGCGCAGGTCGTGTGACACCGTGTAGGTGAACTCCTGCATCTCGGCGCGCAGTGCGGCCAGTTCGGCCTCCAGGGCGGCGATGCGGGTGCGGTCAGCGTCAGACATGATGCAAATCAGGCCTTGGGCGCCTTCTTGGGGCGCGACCAGTTGGCAATGCTCACCTGCTTGCCGCGTGCCACGCTCAAGGAGCCGGGCGGCGTGTCTTTGGTGATGGTCGAGCCGCCGCCGACCGTGCCACCGGCACCCAGCGTGACCGGCGCAATCAGCACGCAGTTGCTGCCGATGTGCACATCGGCCTCGATTACGGTGCGGTGTTTGTTGGCGCCATCGTAGTTGGCGGTAATGCTGCCGGCACCGTAGTTCACCCGCTCGCCCACCGTGGCGTCGCCCAGGTAGGCCAGGTGGTTGGCCTTGGAGCCCTTGGCCATGGTGGAATTCTTGACTTCGACAAAGTTGCCGATGTGCACCTCGGCCTCGAGGCGGGCACCGGGGCGCAGGCGCGCAAACGGGCCAATCAGCGAGCCCTCACCCACGGTCACGCCCAGCTTTTCTCCGTCAATGTGGGTAAAGGGGTGAATCACCGCGCCGGCCTCAATGACGGCGTTGGCAATCACGCAGTTCGCACCAATTTTCACGCCCTGGCCCAGGCTGACCTGGCCTTCAAATACGCAGTTCACGTCAATGCTCACATCGTGGGCGCAAATCAGGTCGCCCCGCACGTCAATGCGGGCCGGGTCGGCCAGGCGCACGCCTTCGTCCATCAGCCGGTGGGCAATGCCACGCTGGTAGGCACGCTCCAACTCGGCCAACTGCACCGGGCTGTTGACGCCCGCCACCTGCACCGCATCGGTAATCTGGTGGGCCACCACGGTCTCGCCGTCCTGCACCGCAAAGCGGACGATATCGGTCAGGTAGTACTCTTTTTGTGCGTTGTTGTTGTCCAGCCGTGCCAGCCAGCGCTTGAGCGAGGCCGCCGGCACTGCCATGATGCCGCTGTACACCTCGCGAATCGCGCGCTGCTCCAGTGTGGCGTCCTTGTGTTCCACGATGGCCTGCACGTTGCCCGCCGTACCGCGCTGGATGCGACCGTAGCCCGTGGGATCCGGCATTTCCAGCGTCAAGAGTGCCAACTTATCGCCACCGCTGGCCGCCAACAGGTGAAACAGCGTGTCGGCCTGGGTCAGGGGCACATCGCCCGACAGCACCACCACCACACCGTCGTCTGCCAGGTGCGGTAGCGCCTGCTGCACGGCATGGCCGGTGCCCAGTTGCGGTTCCTGGCGGGCGAATTCAAGGCCGAGTGACGCACCATTTTCTAATTGGCAGGCCGCCTCCACCTGCTCCGCACCGTGCCCGGTAATGACTACCGCCTTGCGCGCCTGTAGGCTCGACGCGGTGTCCAGCACATGGCGCAGCAGAGCGCGGTTTCCAATGGTGTGCAACACTTTGGGCAGGCTGCTTTTCATCCGCGTGCCTTTACCCGCAGCCATAATGACCACGTCAATCGGCGAGGTGCCGGCGGGCTGCGTCAGGGTAGAACTCATGGGGCTTCTTTCTTAATGCGACGATCTTTGTACGCCTTGAGGCGCTGGCTTCCTATTATCGGGCTCCTGATGTCTGCACTTTTGCTAAGCGCCTGCAGCGCCAACCGCCTGGGTTACCAGCATGCCCCCACGCTGATTTACTACTGGCTGGATTCGTACTTTGACTTTGATGGCCCACAGGGCGTGGCCGTTAAGGACAGCTTGCGTGAGCTGCAATCTTGGCATCGCCGCGAAGAATTGCCCCTGTTGGCGGATTTGTTGAAGAACCTGCAAGCCCCTGCGTTGCAGGACGTGAGCGCTGACCAGATCTGCACCTTATGGGCCTATGTGCAAGAGCGTTTGCAGGCGCCGTTAAATCCGTTGGCGCCCACTTTGGCCACCACGGCGGCCAGCCTCAAACCAGCCCAGTTGCAACACATTGAGGCGGAATTTGCGCGCCGCAACAAGAAATGGCGCGAAGAGTGGCTGGACCCGTCGGCAACGGAGCGTGCCACGAACCGCAGCCGGCAGATCATTGATCGCACCGAACAGTTTTATGGTCGCCTCGACGATTCCCAGCGCGAGCTGATCCGTCAGCAGGTGCTGGCATCGGGCTACGACCCGGAATTGCAGCAGCGCGAGATGCTGCGCCGCCAGCAGGACAGCCTGCAAACGCTGGCCCGCCTGCGCAGCGGGACATTCACTTCAGAAAAAGCCCGGATCGAAATACAGGATTTGTTTGCGCGTGCCCTGGCCTCGCCGGAACCTGCGGTGCGCCAGTACACCGCAAGCATGACACGCAGCCTGTGCGCTGGTGTCGCTGCGGTTCACAACAGCAGCAGCGCTGCGCAACGGGCAAAGCTGGTGAAGACGCTGCAGACTTACGAGGCCGATGCAAGGGCCCTGATGCAAGGGCCTTGAGCGCCTCTACAGCGGCCAGACTACGCCATGGTCATTCAGGATGGCGTCCAGGGGCATATCGTGCGGCTCGGGCTCAAAGTCGGGCAAAAAGCCCATGCCAAAACCAAGACCAACGGAAAAGGGCTTCGGGTTCAGGCTGGCCAACATGCGGTCGTAAAAACCGCCGCCGTACCCAAGGCGGTAACCGCCTACGCCATAGCCCACGCAAGGGGCAAAGACCAGCGTGGGCACGATCACTTCGGTATCTTTCGGCTTGGGAATGCCGTAGGCGTCTTCTTCCATGGGGCAGCCTGGGTACCAGGCATGGAAAGTCATGGTGCGGGTTTCCTTGTTGACCACGGGCAGACCAATGCGCCGTGGCTGCGGCTGCTCCAGCAGTTCCCCGTCTTCTTTCCAGCGGTGCAGTGCTGGCAGCGGGTCAAACTCGCCCTTGATCGGCCAATAGGCGCCAATCACGATATCGGGCCGGCCCACCAGCCAGATTCGCATCACGCGTTGCAATAAATCGGCACGCACCGCGCGGTCGGGCAGGTTGTTGCGCTGCTCGATCAGGGCCGCCCGAAGGGCCTTTTTCTCCTGTGCTTTCTCTGAATCCGATTTGTCCATAATCCCACCATGCAGTTATCAGCCATTCTGACACCGTTGGTCCTCGCGGCCAGCGTCATCTTGCCATCACTTTCTCCCGTTTTTGCCCAATCCCGCGATAACGCCCGCTTCGAAGAAGCCATCACCGACATGGCGCAGGCCTACAAGGCGCGTGACCGCAAACGGCTGGCCCAACTGCTGCCGCAGGTGCGCGGTTACGCACTGGAGCCTTGGGGCGCCTACTGGGAATTGTCGAGCCGGCTCGACGACGCCTCCAGCACTGAAATTCAGGACTACCTCAGCCGCTACAGCGGTACCTACCAGGAAGACAAACTGCGCACCGAGTGGCTGCTGCAACTGGGCCGCAACCGGGATTGGGTCGCCTTCAACCGCGAATACCCCAAATACCGCATGGGCGACGACAAGTCGGTGCGCTGCTATGGCCTGCTGGCCGAGCATTTGGCCACCGGGGCCGATGTCCGGGCCGCAGTGCTGCAAACCTGGTATTCGCTCAGGGAGGCCGAAGAGGGCTGTGCCGCAGCCGCTGAGCAATTGGTTAAAGACCACGCGTTGATGCCGGCGGCCGTCTGGCCCCGCGCACGCGTGGGCATGGAAAACGACCGCCTGAAGGTGGCGACCCAGGCGGTCGGCGTTCTCAACGAAGGCCTTTCCAACCGTGTGGCCGAGATTTATGCCAACCCGACCCGCTACTTGCACGACAAGTTAACGGCCCTGCGTCCCAAGACCCGTGAACTGGTGTCGCTGGCCATCATCCGCTTGGCCTACCTGGACCCGGAAGCCGCGGCTGAAGAGGTGAATCACCTGCGCTGGAAGGCACAGCTCAGCCAGGAGGAGCGGAGCTGGATTTGGGGCGCCATTGGCAAGCGGGCCGCCATGAAGCTGTCGGACGACGCGGTGGGCTACTTTGCGCAAGGGCAGTTCAGCCAGATGCACGAAGACCATTTGGCCTGGGCCGTGCGGTCGGCCTTGCGTGCCGGCAAATGGCGCATGGTGCATGACGCCATTGCCGCCATGCCGGCGACGATGGCGGCCGAGCCGGTCTGGGTTTACTGGCATGCGCGGGCCCAACTCGCGTTGGCGGATTCCGAGGCTGGCCGGGGCGAAGGCCTTGCGCTTCTGCAGAGCATTGCCGGTGTGCGCGGTTTTTACGAACAACTGGCTCTGGAAGAACTGGGCCAGCGCATTGCGGTGCCGGAGCGCCCTGCGCCACTAACGCCTGAAGAACGGGAGGCCGCCCGCACCAACCCCGGCTTGGTGCGTGCGTTGCTGGCGATTCAGATCGGCTTGCGCCAGGAAGGCGTGCGTGAGTGGAACTACACCACCAACCTGCACACCCGGGGCGGCATGGACGACCGGGGGCTGCTGGCCGCGGCCGAACTGGCCTGCCGCGCAGAGGTGTGGGACCGCTGCATTAACAGCAGCGAGCGAACCAAGACCGTGATGGATTTTGAGCAGCGTTTTCCCATGCCGTTCAAGAGTGCAGTGGTGGAGCGCTCACGCCAGATCGGGCTGGACCCGGCCTACGTCTACGGCCTGATTCGCCAGGAAAGCCGCTTCATCATGGATGCCCGTTCCGGCGTGGGGGCCTCCGGTCTGATGCAGGTGATGCCGGCCACCGCAAAGTGGACTGCCAAAAAAATCGGCATGGCCGATTTTCACGCCAGCCAGATCACCGACCGCGATACCAATATTGCCATAGGCACCGGGTACCTGAAGCTGGTGTTGGACTCATTTGGTGGCTCCATGCCGATGGCGGCAGCGGCCTACAACGCCGGCCCGAGTCGCCCGCGAAGCTGGCGCAATGGTCCGGTGCTGGAGGCCGCCATTTGGGCCGAAAACGTGCCGTTTAACGAAACCCGCGACTACGTGAAGAAGGTGTTGTCCAACACCACCAACTACGCCGCGCTCATTACCGGTCAACCGCAGTCGCTCAAGGCCCGATTGGGGCTGGTAGGGCCGCTGGGCAGCGATGCCACCGACACCAGTGTGGGTTTACCCTGAGGCCCTAGTTTTTTCCGGATGCCGGGCTGTGGTTTAGCATGGCGCTTTTAGAAGGAAGCCCCATGCTGAAGCTGTTCGTTGGCAACAAGAATTACTCGTCCTGGTCCATGCGTCCCTGGGTGCTGCTGCGCCAGGCCGGGATTGCATTCGAAGAAGAAGTGGTGCGCTTCGACTCGTTTGATGCCGACTCAGACTTCAAGCGCAAGATCAGCAACCTCACCCCAACCGCCAAGGTGCCTGTGTTGGTGGACGGTGAACTCGCCATCTGGGACACGCTGGCAATTGCCGAATACGTGGCCGAGCAGTTTCCCGAAAAGCAACTCTGGCCGAAAGACAAGACAGCCCGCGCCCGTGCCCGCAGCATTTGCGCGGAAATGCACAGTGGCCTGACCGGGCTGCGCAGCAACTGTCCCATGAATATTGAGGCGTCGCTACCGGAGATCGGTGCGCTGATCTGGCGAGACAAGGCAGCTGTGCGCAATGATGTGCAGCGCGTTGTCCAGATGTGGACCAGCCTCCTGCAAGAGCATGGCGGACCCTATCTGTTTGGGCAGTTTTCTATTCCGGATGCCTACTTTGCGCCGGTTTGTATGCGCCTCAAGACCTATGCCTTACCGGTGCCCGAACTGATTGCTGCTTATGTGCAGCGTGTCTGCGAACTGCCGGGCGTGGCGGCCTGGATAGATGGTGCTTTGAACGAGAAGGACTTTCTCGATTTTGAAGAGCCGTATCGCCTGCGCCGTTAAGGGCAGCCCAGCGGCATGAAAACCTATCTGGTGGGCGGTGCCGTGCGGGATGCCCTGATGGGGCTGCCCATGCGTGATCGCGACTGGGTGGTGACCGGCGAAACGCCGGAATCCATGCGAGCACAGGGTTTTACTCAGGTCGGCCGCGACTTTCCGGTTTTTCTGCACCCGCACAGCAAAGAGGAATACGCGCTGGCCCGTACCGAGCGCAAGTCGGGCCATGGCTATGCGGGCTTTGTCGTGCATGCCGACCCCGGAGTCACGTTGGAAGAAGATTTGGCGCGTCGCGACCTCACCATGAACGCTATCGCCTTGCCGGCCGGTTGTTTGGGCGCGGACGGGCAGTTTGACCGGGCCGATCTGGTGGACCCCTTTGGCGGCGCCGCCGACATTGCGGCAGGGATTTTTCGCCATGTCACTTCTGCGTTCCGGGAAGATCCGGTGCGCATCCTGCGCCTGGCGCGTTTTGCGGCGCGCTTCCCACACTGCGACGTGGCACCTGAAACGCTGGAGCAGATGCAGCAGATCGTGGAGGATGGCGAAGTCGATCATCTGGTGGCGGAACGGGTTTGGCAGGAACTGAGCAAGGGACTGATGGAGCCAACGCCTTCGCGCATGTTTAAGGTGCTGCGGAGTTGTGATGCGCTGCAGCGTCTGTTGCCGGAACTGGACCGCCTCTGGGGCGTGCCGCAGAGTGCCGAGCACCATCCGGAAGTGGACACCGGGGTGCATGTCATGCTGGTGCTGGACATGGCCGCGCGCTTGCAAAGCAGTTTGCCGGTGCGCTTTGCCTGCTTGACGCATGACTTTGGCAAGGGCACCACGCCCGCAGGTGTGTTGCCGCGCCATATCGGGCACGAGGAACGCAGTGTGAAGATGCTGAAGAGGGTGTGCCAACGGCTGCGCGTGCCGCAAGACTGTGCGGAACTGGCCGAAGTGGTGGCGCGTGAGCACGGCAACATACACCGCTCCGACGACCTCAACGCCGACGCTACCCTGCGCATGCTGGAGCGCTGCGATGCGATTCGCAAGCCCGCGCGCATGGCAGAAGTGTTACTGGCCTGTGAATGCGATTCGCGGGGTAGGGCGGGGCTGCAGGAACGACCCTATACGCCCAGACAGCGCTTAGCGTTAGCCCTGCAAAAGGCGCTGTCGATTGACACCGCGCCGATTGCCGCTGCTGCGGTGCAGCGTGGCGCACAAGGACCACAAATCGGTGCTGCAGTGCGTCAAGCCCGGCTGGCCGCAATGGCTGCCGAATAGGCCCGCAGCAATACCCATTTTGGGACTCGGGGGAATCTTGGTGTTTCCCCTAGTGTGTCAGCCAACAGAAAGAGACGATACTTGGTTTTCTGTCCGAACTAATTCATGCATTGCATGCGGTTCGGCAGCAGGAAGTCGATTTAACACAGACGCCCATACCGGGTATTTATTCTGGAGACATGCATGAAATTTAAACGTCAACTGACCGCATTGGCATTTGCCATGGCAGCGGGTTCCTCTTTTGCTCAACTGACCGTCGGCGTGAGCTTCGACGCGTACCAGGAAGAGCGTTGGAAGACCGATGAAGCCGCCATCAAGGCAGAGCTCGCCAAAGCCGGCGCCAAGTACATCATGTCGGACGCTGGTTCTTCCACTGAGAAGCAACTGACGGACATCGACGGCCTGATCGCCAAGGGCGCTAAGGTTCTGATCATTTTGGGTCGCGACAAAGACGCCATCTTGCCCGCAGTGAACAAGGCAGCTCAGCTGAAGATCCCCGTGATCGCCTATGACCGTTTGTTCGAAGCTCCCGGCGTGACCTACATCACCTTTGACAACAAGGAAGTGGGTCGCATGACCGCCCGCGCCATCCTGGCTGTTAAGCCCAAGGGCAACTTCGCCATCATCAAGGGTGACCCAGGCGACAACAACGCCAACTTCCTGCGCGAAGGCCAGGGCGAAGTGCTAGAAGCTTCTCTGAAGAGTGGCGACGTGAAGATCGTTGGTGAAGAGTTCACCGCCGGTTGGAACCCCCAGAACGCCCAGAAAAACATGGAACAGATCCTGACCAAGAACGGCAACAAGGTTGACGCTGTGATCTGCCAGAACGACGGCATGGCCGGCGGCGTGGTTGCTGCGCTGACCGCCAAGGGTCTGCAAGGTATCCCGGTTTCCGGACAAGACGGCGACCACGCTGCTCTGAACCGCGTGGCCCTGGGCACCCAGACCGTTTCGGTCTGGAAGAACTCGGCTGACCTGGGTACGGCTGCTGCCAAGGCTGCAGTGGAACTGGGCGCTGGCAAGGCTGTGACTGGCGCTGCTGACTGGGCTGGCGGCCCCAAGAAGATGACCCTGAAGTCCATCTTCCTGAAGCCGATCCCTGTGACCCAATCCAACCTGGATGTGGTCCTGAAGGCGGGTTACATCAAGAAAGATGCACTCTGCAAGGGTGCGGACGCTTCCAAGGTTGCTGCCTGCAAGTAAGCGTTTTTTCTAAGACTGTTTAGTCCATCACCGCGGGCCGGGCGAACGCTTGGTGCCCGCGGTGTCGTTTTGGATTCCCTGTGTTGGTGTAGTTTGGAGAAGTCAATGAATCAAGCTTTGCAAAACTTGAAGCATTCGGCCATTGATTGGCGCATGGTGCTGATGGCCGGTGTGCTGGTCGTGATTACGGTTATTTTTAATGTCTTGTCGGACGGAATCTTTTTCTCCGCCGAAAACCTCTACAACATTGCGCAGCAGACCGCTGTGGTTGGCATCTTGGCCACCATCATGGTGCTGATCATCGTGGCGCGCCACATCGACCTGTCGGTCGGCTCGGTGATGGGCTTTGTGGGTGTGCTGATTGCCTTTCTGATGTACACCGCCAATTGGTCCTGGCCCGCAGCCTGTCTGGCTGGCCTGGGTGCCGCCATTGCAACAGCCATGTACCAGGGCGCGCTGACCGCCTATGTTGGTGTTCCTTCTTTTGTGGTGACGTTGGGCGGTCTGATGTCGTTTCGTGGAGCTGCCTATTTGGTGGCCGACGGCAAGACGCAGCCGCTGGCAGATCCGTTTTTCCTGAAGCTCGGTGGTGGCTTTAATGGCGGCATTGGAACCAATGCAAGCTGGGCGCTGGGCGCGGTGCTGTGCGTAGGCATTCTGGGCTCCATGTTGGCCAAGCGCCGTGCCAAGCAGCGCTACGAAGTGCCGACCAATCCCTTTTTGGTGGACCTGCTGGTGGCGCTGATTCCGATCGTGATCGTTCTGGGCTTTGTCGCCGTGATGAACGCCTACCAGATTCCCGGTAAAGACGACGCGCAGGGTGTGCCGATTCCCGTTCTGATCTGGGGCGCTGTGGCCTTGTTCATGTCCTTTCTGGTGCACCGCACCCGCTTTGGTCGCTATGTGTTTGCCATGGGTGGCAACCCCGATGCGGCGGAACTGGTGGGTATTCCGGTCAAGCGCGTCACCATGATGCTGTTCCTGCTGCTGGCCGTTTTGACCACGATTGCGGCCATCGTTGCCATCTCCCGTTTGAATGCAGGTACCAACTCGCTGGGCAACAGTCTAGAGCTGCTGGTGATTGCGGCCACCGTGATCGGTGGTACCGCGCTGGCTGGCGGTAGCGGCACGATTGTCGGATCGGTGTTGGGTGCCCTCATCATGCAATGTATTGACAGCGGCATGCTGCTGCTCGACGTATCCATCGGTACCCGCTACGTGATCATCGGCCAGGTTCTGATCGCAGCGGTGGTGTTTGACGTGGCCTATCGCAAATGGACAGGAGAGGTACTGTGAGCACCGAAACCATGAATGCAGAAGCCGCAGCAAAGCGCGCCCAGGTCGACCTGAACAAGTGCCTGGTTGAACTCCGCAATATCAAGAAGGCCTTCGGCGGCGTGCACGCCGTGGACGACGTGTCCATCAACCTGTACCCCGGTGAAGTGGTGGCCGTGCTGGGCCACAACGGCGCAGGAAAGTCCACTCTGATGAAGATGCTGGCCGGTGCTTACCCGATCGACAGTGGCGACGTGATCATCAATGGTGAGAAGGCCCATATCCGCACCCCGGCGGATGCACAGGCAGCCGGCATTGAGTCCATCTACCAAACGCTGGCGTTGGCGGACAACCTGAACTCGGTGGCTAATTTGTTCCTGGGTCGTGAACTGCTAACCAAGTGGAACACCCTCGACGACCACCGCATGGATGCCGATGCGCGCAAGGTATTTCAGCGCCTGAACAAGAACTTCAAGAACTACCACACGCCGGTGCGTCGCCTCTCGGGCGGTCAGCGCCAGGTCGTGGCGATTTCGCGCGCGATCTACTTCAATGCGCAAATCCTGATCATGGACGAGCCCACTGCGGCGCTCGGCCCGGAAGAAACCGCGATGGTGGCCAAGTTGATCGAACAACTCAAGGCCGAGGGCGTGGGCATCTTTTTGATCAGCCACGACATGCACGACGTCTTTGCCCTGAGCGACCGTTTATCGGTCATGAAGAACGGCAAGCTGGTGGGCACTTACAAGACTTCGGACGTGACCGAAGACGAAGTGCTGGGCATGATCATTTTGGGCAAAAAGCCCGAAGGCAAGCCGCAGACCGAACGCCCCGCGCGCTGATACCGGGCACGCAGCCGCAACACCAGCCACTGTCAAGACTGCATGAAAACCACCGGAGACTTGCAACTGCTCAAGCGCATGAACCGCAGCGTCCTGCTGCGGCTGATCCGCAGCCAGCCCGATTTGTCACGGGCGCGCCTGGCGTCCTTGAGTGGCCTGACCAAGTCCACGGTCAGTGCCCTGGTGCGCGAACTGCTGGACGAGCATTGGCTCAGTGAAGCGGCAGCGCCTGTGGCCACACAAAGCATGGGCCGGCCGTCCACGCCACTCAATATCGACAGCACCAAGCGCGTGCTGATCGGCATCGAGATTGCGGTGGACTGCCTGCGCCTGGTTTGCGTGTCGCTCAGCGGAGTCATGCTCACGCAGACCGAGGAGCCGCTGCTCGACCAGAGCCCCGCTAACGCCTGCAAGCAGGTGGGCAAACTGGTGCGGGTGCTGTGCCGTCAACTCGAAGAAAAGCAGCTGATCTTGTCGGGCGTGGGCGTCTGTCTGCCCGGCACCGTGGACGGGGATTTGGGCCTGGTACGCCTGGCGCCTAACCTGGGTTGGCGCAATCTGCCGTTCAAGGGCATGCTGGCCACCGAGTTTGCCAAGCTGGATATTCCTGCGGCGCACGTTCATTTGCAGAATGACGCGGATGCGGCAGCCCTGGGTGAATACGAATTCGGCGGCAGTGGTGAAAACTCGCTGATCTTCATCAACTGCGATGTCGGCGTGGGCGCCGGTATTGTGTTGAACGACCTGTTGTTTACCGGCTTTCTGGGCGCTGCCGGTGAAATCGGCCACAGCATTTTGCAAGTGGATGGCCCCTTGTGCTCCTGCGGCCGCCGGGGCTGTGCGGAAGCCTTTGTAGGTGCGCGCGCTATCGCCAGCAAACAGGGTCTGGCGCAAGCCGGAAAGTACCTGGGCGTACTGCTGCAAAACCTGGATGCCATGTTCAACCCGCACGTAATTGTGGTGGGTGGACGCTCCTGCATAGCCCACCCCCACCAGAATGAGACGGCACGTACGGCCCAGCAAGCCAAAGCCCAGGTGGCGGGCCAGCAAAGCCCGGCCGTGCGTCCAGCGCGTTTTGGCGTCCAGGCCGCAGCCGTGGGCGCAGCCGCCCTGGTGCTGCACCAGTTTTTACGACCCCTTTTAAAAGACACCACACATGTTTCTGGGAATTGATATCGGCACCTCGGAGGTCAAGGCGCTGCTGCTGAATGACCAGCACCAGGCCATCGCCACCGCAGGCAGCACCCTTGAAGTCTCGCGCCCGCACCCGGGCCACAGCGAGCAGGATCCGGCCAGCTGGTGGACCGCCACGTGCATCGCGCTGCAGAAACTGCAGCAACAGCACCCCGCCGAATACGCTGCCGTGCAAGCCATTGGCCTGTCGGGTCAGATGCACGGCGCCGTGCTGCTGGACCAAGCCGATCAGGTACTGCGCCCCGCCATTTTGTGGAACGACACGCGCTGCGCCCTGGAGTGCGAGGAGATGATGGCCGAGCTGCCATCCGCTGCCCAACTTGCTGGCAGTCTGATCATGCCGGGCTTTACCGCGCCCAAGCTGCGCTGGGTGGCCAAGCACGAGCCCGCCGTCTTCGCGCAAGTGGCCAAGGTGCTGTTGCCCAAGGACTATGTGCGCCTGATGCTGACCGGCGAGCACATCACCGATTTGTCGGACGCCAGCGGCACCGCCTGGCTGGATGTGGCCCAGCGTGCCTGGTCACCTGCATTGCTGGCGCTGACCCGCATGACTGTGGCACAGATGCCGCGCGTGGTGGAGGGCAGCGCGCCCGGCGGCCACCTGTCTGCCAGCGTCGCCGCGCAGCTAGGCCTGAAGCCCGGCATCGTGGTGGCCGGTGGGGCCGGCGACAACGCCTCCAGCGCCGTCGGTATGGGCGCCGTCAACGCGGGTGAAGGTTTCCTGTCGCTGGGCACCAGTGGCGTGCTGTTTGTTGTGACGCCCACCTTTGCGCCCAACGCTGCCAGCGCCACCCACGCCTTTTGCCACGCCGTGCCTGCCACCTGGCACCAGATGAGCGTGATGCTCTCAGCCGCCAGTTGCCTGCAGTGGGCCAAGCAGGCCTTTGGTGCGGCGTCTGAAGCCGAACTCGAAGCCAAGGCAGCGGCGCTGTCGTTTGAAGAACGTGCTGCGGCACCGCTGTTTCTGCCCTATCTGAGCGGCGAGCGCACCCCGCACAACGATGCGGTGACACGCGGCAGCCTGCATGGGCTGAGCCACAGCGCCGATCAAGCGGCCCTGGCCTATGCGGTGATCGAGGGCGTTACCTTTGGCCTCACCGATGGCCTGAACGCCCTCAAGAAGGCTGGCAGCTCGGTCAACCGTCTGTCGCTGGTCGGCGGCGGTGCCCGCAGTGCCATGTGGGCGCAGCAACTGGCGTCCAGCCTGAATGTGGAAATCGTCCTGTGTGCCGAGTCTGCCGCCGGTGGCGCGCTGGGCGCGGCCCGTCTGGGCTGGTTGGCCACAGGTGCCAGCATCGCGCAGGTCTGCACCCAACCAGCCGTGAGCAAAAGCTATTTGCCTGATGCGAAGGAGCAAGCGTTTCTGGCACCGCGATATGCCAAATTCCAGGCCCTGTATCCGGCGCTCAAGGCCGTGCAATAAGCCTACGCGGAACCAGCCAAAGCACACCGAATTTGCCGGGCGCGAGCCCATCCCAACCCATTACCCCAAGCCATTCAGGAAACACCATGAGCAGCTATTTCAACGCCATCTCCCCCATCCCCTTTGAAGGCACAGCCTCCACTAACCCGCTGGCCTTCAAGTGGTACGACAAGAACCGCATCGTTGCCGGCAAGCGCATGGAAGACCATTTGCGCTTTGCCGTTTGCTACTGGCACAGCTTCTGCTGGGACGGCTCCGACCCCTTTGGTGGCGACAGCTTCCAGCGCCCCTGGCAGCACATGAGCGACCCCATGGCCGGTGCCAAGGCCAAGGCCGATTCCGCCTTTGAGTTCTTCCAGAAGCTGGGCGCTCCGTACTACTGCTTCCACGACCGCGATGTGGCGCCCGAAGGCAACACCCCGCGCGAGAGCGTGGCCAACTTCCAGGCTATGGTGGATGTGCTGGCGCGCAAACAGCAGGACACCGGCATGAAGCTCTTGTGGGGCACGGCCAACCTGTTCAGCCACAGAAGGTTTATGTCGGGCGCGTCCACCAACCCGAATCCGGAAATCTTTGCCCTGGGCGCACTGCAGGTGAAGGAAGCCATGGACGCCACGCTCAAGCTGGGCGGCGAAAACTATGTGCTCTGGGGCGGCCGCGAAGGCTACGAGACCCTGCTCAACACCCGCATGGGCCAGGAGCTCAATCAGATGGGCCGCTTCCTGAACATGGTGGTGGAGTACAAGCACAAGATCGGCTTCAAGGGCACCATCCTGATCGAACCCAAGCCGCGCGAACCCAGCAAGCACCAATATGACTTTGACACCGCCACGGTCTACGGCTTCCTGCAGAAGCACGGCCTGGAAAAGGAAATCAAGGTCAACATCGAAGCCAACCACGCCACCCTGGCCGGCCACAGCTTCGAGCATGAAATCGCCACCGCGATTGACCTGGGGATTTTTGGCTCCATCGACATGAACCGTGGCGACATGCAGTGCCAGTGGGACACCGACCAGTTCCCCAACAACATCCCGGAAACCGCACTCGCCATGTACATGATTCTGCAGGGCGGCGGCTTCACCACCGGTGGCGTCAACTTCGACAGCAAGGTGCGCCGCCAATCCATAGACCCGGAAGACATGTTCCTGGGCCACATAGGCGCCATGGACGTCTCGGCCCGCGCGCTGGTGATTGCCGACAAGATGATCACCGACGGACGCTTTGCCAAGGTTGCCGCAGATCGCTACGCCGGCTGGAACACCGATTTCGGCCGTGACGTCATGGACGGCAAGCTGGGTCTGGATGCCGTGGCGGCCCGCGTGCTGGAGCACAACACCGACACGCGTCCGGTGTCTGGTCGCCAGGAAGGTATTGAGAACTTGCTCAACTCCTTCATCTGAAACCGCTGACACTGAGCGGAACATCGTTGGAAACAAGTACCAAGGTTTGAAATGAAAAAAGTCGTGTGGGGCGTGCTCAGCACCGCCAAGATCGGTTGGGAAAAAGTCATGCCCGCCATGCTCAAAAGCGAGCATTGCGAGATCCGCGCCATTGCCTCGCGCTCGGTAGACAAGGCGCGCAAGCTGGCCGATGAGTTTGGCATTCCGCGTGCTTATGGCAGCTACGAAGAGCTGCTGGCCGATCCGGAAATCGAGGCCATCTACAACCCGCTGCCGAATCACGAACACGTGCCCATGACACTGGCTGCGGCCCGTGCCGGTAAACATGTGCTGTGCGAAAAACCGGTGGCGCTCACCGCCCAAGAGGCCGAGCAGTTGCGCGAAGTGGCAGGCAAAGTGCACATCATGGAAGCCTTCATGGTGCGCTTTCACCCGCAGTGGCTGATGGTGCGCGACCGCGTGCGTGCGGGTGAGTTGGGCGAAGTGCGCTCCATCCAAACCTACTTCTCCTACTTCAACCGCGATGCCAACAACATCCGCAACATGGCCGATATCGGTGGCGGCGCGCTGTATGACATCGGTTGCTACCCGATAGTCACCGCGCGCTTTTTGTTCGGCTGCGAGCCGCTGCGCGCGATTGCACTCATTGAACGCGACCCGGTGTTCCAGACCGACCGCCTGGTCAGCGGCCTGCTGGACTTCGGCAACGGCCGCCGCCTGGACTTCACCGTGTCCACGCAGTCGGTCACCTACCAGCGCGTGCAGGTGTGTGGCACCGAAAAACGCATCGAAATCCAGATCCCGTTCAACGCGCCGCTGGGTGGCCCCACCGATGTATTGACCGACGACGGGAGCCGTCTGGACCTGGGCTCCACCACGACAGAGACCATTCCGGCCTGCGATATGTACACGCTGGAAATCGACGCCTTCTCGCAGGTGGTGCGCGGAGTGATGCCGCTGCCGTATGGGGTGGAAGATGCCATCCTGAACATGCGCGTGATCGATGCGCTGTTTGCGTCGGAGAAGACCGGCGCCTGGGTTAACGTATAGAACCACGCGCGTATCGCGCAAGAGGTATTGAAGGCAGCATGCATAAACGACTTTCCCTTTGGGCTGCAGCCGCCTTGCTGCTGCAAGGCGCAGGCATCAGCGCGGCAACGGCGACACCGGCCATTCCCCATTTCATTGAAGAGACCGACGCCGCCGGTTTGCAAAGCCGCTTCGAAGGCCAGGACGAATTCATGGTCGGCGGTGGTGTGGCCGTGTTCGATTGCGATGGCGACGGCCTGCCCGAGCTCTATGTGACGGGCGGCGTCAACAAGGCCAAGTTCTACCGCAACCAGAGCACACGCGGCGGCGCTCTCAAGCTGAAGGAAGAACGCTCCGGTTTGGAGTTGACCAACGCCACCGGCGCCTATCCCCTCGACATCGATGGTGACGGCAACTCCGATCTGGTGGTGCTGCGCGTGGGCGAGGTGGAAGTGTTCCGGGGCTTGGGCCAGTGCAAGTTTGCGCGCGCCAATGCCCAGTGGAACATCCCCGCCAACAACGACTGGCATACCGCCTTCTCCGCCACCTGGGAAAAGGGCAACGCCATGCCCACGCTGGCCTTTGGCACCTACTACGACCGCAGCCGCCCCGACTTCCCCTGGGGCACCTGCACACCCGCGTGGCTGTTGCGCCCGGACGCTACTGGCAAGCAATACGCAGCACCCGAGCCGCTCAAGCCCAGTTACTGCGCCTTGAGCATGTTGTTCTCCGACTGGAACCGTTCCGGCCAGGCCTCGCTGCGCGTGGCCAATGACCGCGAGTACTACAAGGGCGGGCAGGAGCAGCTGTGGAAGCTGCCGCCCGGCGCACCCGCCAGCCTCTACACCGAGGCCGATGGCTGGAAGCGCCTGCAGATCTGGGGCATGGGCATTGCCAGCCACGACATCGATGGCGATGGCTACCCCGAGGTGTTCATCACCAGCATGGCCGACAACAAGTTCCAGAAGCTCGAAGCAACTGTTGCTGGTACCGACGCCGCAAAGCCTCTTGAGGGCATCACGCGTCCCGTCTACATCGACCAGGCCTACAAGCGCGGCATCACCGCACATCGCCCTTACGTGGGCGGCGACATCCATCCCAGCACGGCCTGGCATGCGCAGTTTGCCGATGCGAACAACGACGGGCTCTCCGATCTGTTCATCGTCAAGGGCAATGTATCGACCATGCCCGACTTCGCCATCCTGGATCCCAACGACCTGCTCTTGGGCGAGGCCAATGGCCACTTCACCGAAGTCGGCCAGCAGGCCGGCGTGGCGAGTTTTAGGCGCGGACGTGGCGGCATGCTGGCGGACCTGAATGGCGACGGCCTCCTGGACATGGTCGTGGTGAATCGCCTGGACAAGGCCCAGCTTTGGCGCAACCTGGGTGCTGGCACGGCCGACAAGCCAGCCGCCATAGGCCACTGGCTGCAGCTGCGCCTGCAGCAGGCCGGCGGCAACCGCGACGCCATAGGCGCCTGGGTGGAAGTGGACCTGGGCGGGCGCATCATCCGCGAAGAACTCACCATCGGCGGCGGACACGCCAGCGGCCAACTCGGCTGGATGCACTTCGGTCTGGGCGAGGCCAAAGACGTGAAGCTGCGCGTGCAATGGCCGCAAGGTGACTGGAGCGCCTGGCAGGCCGTGGCAGCGGACAACTTTTATCGCGTAGACAGAGAGGCGGGCGTGAGCGCCTGGAAAGTACCATGAGCCTGCATACCGCAACACCGCGCGTCCCGCGTATGAAAATCCTGGTCTGCGCACTGTTGGCCAGCGGCAGCCTGGGCGTGATTCTGGGCAGCGCGCCCACCCTGGCGCAAACCCCAGCGCCCGCAGCGACCCTGGCAGCGGCCAAGCCCGCCACGGCTTACAGCTCCGGCGTGGTTTACGACTGGTTTTACCTGAGCTTCCAGCTGATCCAGCAAACCCCCGGCTTCAGCCCGCCGGTGGCCGCGCGCGCCCTGGGCTACATGAGTCTGGCGCTCTATGAATCGGTGGTGCCCGGCATGCCCGGCTACCAGAGCCTGGCCGGGCAGTTGAATGAACTGAGTTCCTTGCCCTGGGCGCAGCCGGATGAGCCGCTGCACTGGCCCACCGTGGCCAACGCGGCGATGGCCACCATGACGCGCATGATGTTCCCCACCGCCAGCGCGGAGAACAAGGCGCGCATCGACACGTTGGAGCGCAGCCTGCCGCTCAAGTACACGCAGGACTTTGACCCCAACACGGTCACGCCTGACATCAGCAATCGCTCCGAGACCTTTGGCAAGCTCATGGCCATGGCCATCATGACCTGGGCCCGCACCGACGGCGGCCACGAAGGCTGGGGCCCGATACGCCGCAGCCAGGCCAACTACGTGCCACCCAGCGGCACCGGCAAGTGGTCTGCCACGCCACCGGCCTTTGCGCCCGCGCTCTTGCCCTACTGGGGCATGAACCGTCCCATGGTGCTGAAGGCAGGCGCCGACTGCCCGGCACCGCCGCCACCAGGGTATTCGGAAGAGAAGGGCAGTGCGTTTTACAAGCAGGCGCAAGAGGTCTACGACATCAGCAATGCGGCCACGCAGGAGCAGCGCCAGTTCGCCCTGTACTGGGCCGACGATGCGGGCAAGACGCCCACGCCGGCCGGCCACTGGGCCTACCTGGCCAACGATTTGCTGAAAGGCCGCAAGGCCAGCCTGGCCACGGCGGCAGAAACTTTTGCCCGCCTGAACCTGGCCATGTCCGACGCCTTTGTCGCCGCCTGGTACACCAAGTACACGCTCAATGTGTTGCGCCCGGTGACCTATGTGCAACTGGTGATCGACAGCAACTGGGTGCCCGCGCTGATGGCCACGCCACCGTTTCCGGATTACCCCTCCGGCCACTCGGTGCAAAGCAGTGCGGCCTCGACTGTGCTGTCCAAAGAGTTCGGCGCCAATCTGGCCTTTGTGGACAACACCCACAACGACAGAGGCTGGGGCCCGCGTACCTTCAAGAGCTTCAAGGACGCAGCCGACGAGGCCGCTGCCTCACGCATCTACGCCGGCATCCATTACCGCTTTGCGTCGGACGGCGGCAAGCCGCAGGGCCAGTGTGTGGCCGACAAGGTGCTGGCGCTGAAGTTCAAGCCCTGAGTCGGGTAGAGCTAAACCGGGCCTGCGTCACGAACGAGTGACGCAGGCTGAAGAGCGCATTAGGCCGCGACTTCGTAGCCAGCCGCTTTCATCACGCGCAGCAATTCCTTATGGCCAATTTGAGCCATCTTCAGTGGGGGATTGGGTTTCGGATCTTGCTCAGCTTCCACCACAAACCAGCCTTCATAGCCGTGCGAGGCCAGTCGTTTGGCAATCGCTTCGAAATCCAGCGAACCGTCGCCAGGCACGGTGAATGCGCCTTTGAGAACAGCGTCCAGGAAGCTTTCTTTGCTGCGGTCCAGGCCGTCCACCACGCTGCGCCGAATGTCCTTGGCATGGACGTGGCTGATGCGCTTGGCATGCTTGTCGATGACACGCAGTACATCGCCGCCCGCAAAGGCCATGTGTCCCGCATCAAACAGCAAGGGCAATGTGGAGCCTGAGTGCTTCATCATCAGATCCAGGTCATCTTCGGTCTCAATGGGCGCGGCCATGTGGTGATGGAATGCAATCGGCATGCCCTGCTCGGTGCACCACTCGGCAAACTCGGTCATCTTGCGTGCGTAGACCTTGATTTGGTCTTCAGAGAGTTTGCGCCGCGTGTTCAAGGGCGCATGGCGGTTGCCTTGTATGGTGCCGGCGGTTTCGCCATATACGATGCAGGGGGCGCCCAGGGCCTTGAAGGTTGCGATCTGTTGTGCGATGCGGTCCTTTTCGCGTGCCACTTCCGAATCCAGCAGCAGACCGGAATACCAGCCGCCACACAGACTGATGTCATGGGCCTTGAGGATAGGGCCCAACACCGCCGCGTCCTGCGGGAACTTGCCGCCAGTCTCGATCCCGGTGAAGCCAGCCAAGCGCGCCTCGCTCAGGCACGTTTCCAGGCTGACATCACCACCGAGTTCCGGCAGGTCATCGTTGGACCATGCGATGGGGGCGATTCCAAGTTTTGCTTTCATTTCGATTCCTAAGTATGTGTGCGACCAGATCGGTCAGCCGTAAACCCATTCCGTCCAGAACATCAAAAATGCACAGAAGGCGAGGCATTTATTGCATTGTCGAGTGAGATTGCAATGATAATTGCTAAGATGTTGCATCTGCAATAGCGCGGTAAACAATTTTGTGTTTCGAGATGCCACGCATGATGCCGTTCCTATTTCAAACCACATTACAGGAGACCCTCATGAGCAAGAAACCCAAACTGGGCATTGGACTAATCGGCACCGGCTTTATGGGCAAAGCCCATGTCTTCGGCTTCACCTCGGCACCACGGGTGTTCGATCTGCCATACGACATTGAACTCAAGATGGTGGCGGACCTGACGCCTGAATTGGCCGTTCAGGCCCGTGACGCACTGGGCTTTGAAATCGGCACCTACGACTGGCGCAACATGCTCAGCGACCCGGACATCGACGTCATAGACATCACCGCCCCCAATGCCTTGCACAAGGAAATGGCGCTGGCGGCCATTGCAGCCGGCAAACATGTGTATTGCGAGAAGCCGCTGGCGAGGCTGCAGGCGTGAAAACGCAGGTGGGTTTCAACTACCTCTGCAACCCCATGCTGGCCTATGCCAAGGCCATGATTGCGGCAGGCGAACTGGGCGAAATCCGCAGTTACCGCGGCGTGCATGCCGAGGACTACATGGCGGACAAGAACGGTCCCTATACCTTCCGCCACGACCCCGCCGGCGGCGGCGCCTTTGCCGATATCGGAAGCCATGCGCTGGCCACCGCCGAGTATCTGTTGGGGCCTATTGACCGGGTCATGGGCAACTGCGTCACCATGATTGGCGAGCGCCCGGACGGCAAAGGTGGCATGAAGACGGTGGAGGTGGACGACCTGGGCCGCGCCTTCGTGCGCTTTGCGAGCGGTGCCACCGGCAGCATAGAGGCCAGCTGGGTCGCCATGGGCCGCAAGATGCAGCACGACTTCGAGGTCTATGGCACGCGCGGCGCGCTGTGCTTCTCGCAGGAACGTTTCAACGAGCTGCATTTCTATTCGGCAGACGACAAGGCCGGCCAGCGCGGCTTTCGCCGCATCGAGGCTGCGCCCGACCACGCGCCCTATGGCCGCTTCTGCGTGGCACCGGGGCACCAGCTGGGTTTCAATGATTTGAAAGCCATTGAGGTGGCCGGCTTTATGCAGGCGATTGCCGGGCTTGCCCCCGAGCCCTTTAACTTCCGCGCCGGCCTGGGTATCCAGCGCCTGGTCGAACTGATCCATCGCTCATCACGGGAAGAAAAGTGGCTTGATGTGCCACGTGACTAGACACTTTGCTGCGCAGATTGGCAACGACCATGCTCAATAGAATCGGCGCGGCCTTTATTTCCTTGGCACCAGCAGAGCAACGTGTCGGCAAGCTGGTGTTGTCGGACCCAATCACCTTTTGCAACTTGCCCGTGTCGGAGCTGGCAGCCCTCGCGGAAGTGAGCGCGCCCACGGTGGTCCGCTTTTGCCGCAGCCTGGGCTATGACGGTTTGAAAGACTTCAAATCCAAACTTCAAGGAAGTATGAAGGAAGGAGTGCCGTACATTCATCGCAGTATCGACGCGGATGACAAGATCAATGACATTTTGGTAAAAGTCATTGACGACACCATGGCGGCGCTTTCCACCTACCGCTGCAATGCCAATCGACTGAAAATTGAGAAAGCCGTCACTGCCCTGGTGAATGCATACCAAAGCAGCAAGCGCATTGAAATTTTTGGCCTGGGTAATTCCAGCATCGTGGCCCAGGATGCACAACACAAATTTTTCCGACTGGGTATACCCACAACGGCCTACATTGACGGTCACATGCAGGTCATGAGCGCATCCGTCCTGAGGCAGGGTGACTGCGCAATCGTTATCTCCAATTCCGGACGAACCAAGGATCTGATGGCGAGCTGCGAAATTGCCAACCAGAACGGCGCCACCACCATTGTCATTACATCCAGTTTCTCGCCGTTAGCGTTGGCTGGGCACATTCACCTGGCGGCTGACCACCTCGAAGGATTCGAACGCTATTGCCCCATGGTGTCACGCTTGCTGCATCTGGCAATTGTCGACATTGTGGCAACGGGCGTAGCGCTGCGCATAGGCCTGCATGACCTTGCCCCGGGGCTTCGGCAAATGCAGTCCTGCCTGCTGGACAAACGCGTTTTTTGATCTTTGCGCGATGACCGCCCAAGCGTCACCGAGCGACCGTACCCAGTCTTCTTTGCAGCCCAGTGGTTCCCAGGCCGGAACGGCCCTCCCGCCCACCAAATCATGGTGGACGAG
>ERZ1034363.213-NODE-213-length-40768-cov-7.271854_pt1 | contig 40768 bp, 32 predicted proteins | sample MGYA00520616_ERZ1034363 | MGnify/ENA primary metagenome ERZ1034363 (study PRJEB33736, sample SAMEA104284506) | Azolla filiculoides | biome: Urban; feature: Water surface; material: Ditch water | place: Netherlands | collected 2015-10-28 | depth 0-0.1 m ...
GAGCTGGGGTCGCGCTCGGAGGGCTTCAAGACAAAGGTGTTGCCACAGGCCACGGCCATGGGCCACATCCACAGCGGAACCATGGCCGGGAAGTTGAAGGGCGTAATGCCGGCGGTGACGCCCAGCGCCTGGAATTCGCTCCAGCTATCAATCGCCGGGCCGACGTTTTTGCTGTGCTCGCCCTTGAGCAACTCGGGTGCGTAGCTGGCGTATTCCACGTTTTCAATGCCGCGCTGCAGTTCGCCCAACGCATCGCTCAGCACCTTGCCGTGCTCAGCGGTGATGAGCTGGCACAGCTCGTCGGCGTGCTGCTCCAGCAGCACCTTCAGGTTGCTCATCACGCGGGCGCGCTTCAAGGGAGGCGTATTGCGCCAGGCCGGAAAGGCCGCCTGCGCGCTGGCAATGGCTTCTTCGACGGTGGCCTTGGGTGCCAGCAACACGCGCTTTTCGGCGCGTCCGGTAGCGGGGTTGAAAACGTCTTGCGCGCGGCTACCAGTGGTTACGACTTTGCCATCAATCAGGTGGCCAACGAGAGGGAGAGTGGACATGGTTTCTGCTATTCAAATAAAACAAAGGCCTCGCGTGGCCTGGAACGAAGAAAAACCGGGGCCAGCCTGTTGCCGCCCCGGTGCGGGTCAGTGGGTCAATCAGGCCGTGGCGTTGATGGCTTCACCCAGCGCGTTGATCAGGCGGTCGATCTCGGCCTCGGTGCTGATGAAGGGCGGAGCGAGCTGGATGGTGTCGCCGCCGTAGCGCACATAGAAGCCTTTTTCCAGGCACTTCATGGCGATTTCATAGGGGCGCTTGGCGGGCTCACCGGGCACGGCGGCGATGGTGAAGCCGGCGGCCAGGCCGCAGTTGCGGATGTCGGTGATGTGCTTGGAACCCTTCAGGCTGTGCACTGCGTTTTCGAAATACGGGGCCAGCTTGGCGACGCGCTCCACCATGTTTTCTTTCACCAGCACGTCCAGCGCGGCAATGCCGGCGGCGCAGGCTACCGGGTGGGCCGAGTAGGTGTAGCCGTGGGCGAATTCGAGCATGTAGTCCGGGCCGCCGGCGGCCAGGAAGGTGTCGTAAATCTCTTTGCCCGCCACCACCACGCCCAGGGGCTGGGCGCCGTTGGTAATCTGCTTGGCGGCGTTCAGGATGTCGGGCGTGACGCCGAAAGCCGCTGCGCCGGTGTAGGCACCCATGCGGCCGAAACCGGTAATCACTTCATCAAAAATCAGCAGGATGTTGTTGGCCGTGCAGATGTCGCGCAGGCGCTGCAGGTAGCCCACCGGGGGCACCACCACGCCGCCCGAGCCGGACATGGGTTCGACGATCACGGCGGCAATGTTGCTGGCGTCGTGCAGCGCAATCAGGCGCAGCAGTTCATCGGCCAGCTCGGCGCCATTGGCTGGCAGGCCGCGCGAGAACGCGTTGCTGGGCAACTGGGTGTGGGGCAGGTGGTCCGCTTCCACGCCCTGGCCGAACATCTTGCGGTTGGCGCCAATGCCGCCTACCGAAATGCCGCCGAAGTTCACGCCGTGGTAGCCCTTTTCGCGGCCGATCAGGCGCGTCTTGGTGCCCTGGCCCTTGGCGCGCCAGTAGGCACGCGCCATCTTCAGGGCGGTGTCGGCGGACTCGGAGCCGGAGCCGGTGAAGAACACATGGTCCAGACCCTTGGGCATGAGTTCGGTGATTTTGTTGGCCAGCTCAAACGACAGCGGGTGGCCGAACTGGAATGCGGGCGAGTAGTCCAGCGTGGCAGCCTGGCGGCCAATGGCTTCGGCAATTTCGGTGCGGCCATGGCCCAGACCGCAGGTCCACAGGCCCGACAGTCCGTCAAAAATCTGGCGGCCGTTGGAGTCGGTGTAGTACGCGCCCTTGGCGCTCACCATCATGCGCGGGTTCGCCTTGAAGTTCCGGTTGCCGGTGTAGGGCATCCAGTGCGCTTCCAGAAAGGCGGGGCCCGTCGGGTAGGGCGTGGTGCTGATGACGGGTTGGCTGGCGGTGTTGTCGTTGAGGTTCATGCGGGTCTCCTTGGGGCGCTAAAGGGCGAAACCGCGATTGTGGGCTGTGGTGTTACTTCGATATAGTGAGAGTTATCACTATTCAGTTGGCAATTTATGAAACAAAAAAGCCGTGCCGTGCTGGGCCAGATCAGCGACATGGATTTGCGCCTGCTGCGGGTGTTTCGCACCGTGGTGGATTGCGGCGGCATGGCGGCAGCGGAACTGGAGCTCAACATTGGCATTTCCACGGTGAGCCGCCACATCAAAGATCTGGAAACCCGGCTCGGCCTGACCCTGTGTCGCCGGGGCCGCGCCGGTTTTGCGCTCACCGCCGAGGGCGAGCAGATTTACGCCCAAACCACCCAACTGCTCTCGGCCACCGACGCCTTTCGCGCCGGGGTGGACGAGATCCACCAGCGCATGGGCGGACAGTTGCAGGTGGCGGTGTTCGACAAAACCGCCAGCAACCCGGCCTGCCGCATTGCCCAGGCCATTGCCCTGTTTACCGAGCAGGCGCCGGATGTGAAGCTCAATTTGCATGTGGCCACGCTCAACGGCATCGAGCGCGGCGTGCTGGACGGGCAGTTTCAGATTGGCATCATCCCCGGCCACCGCAGTTCCGACACGCTGGACTACACGCGCTTGTTTGATGAAGACATGCTGCTGTACTGCGGCCAGGGCCACGCGCTGTTTGCTGGCACCGCGCCACCGATGGACTGGGACGCGCTGCGCAAACACGCGTTTGCCGGCTTGGGCTACCACTCACCCAATATGGAAATCAGCCAGTCCCAGCGTATGACCCGCAGCGCCACCGGTTTTGACCAGGAGTCCATTGCCACGTTGATTTTGTCGGGCAGGTTTTTGGGCTTCTTGCCGATTCACTATGCGCAGAGCTTTGTGGCTGCGGGCCAAATGCGCCCGGTGCAGCCGGACGTGTTTCATTACACCTGTGACTTCTTCGGCATCATCCGCCGCTCGCCGCAGCCTTCGCGGGCGACACGGGCGTTTCAGGCTTGCCTGGCGCAGGCCCATGCGGCTTACACGCCATAAAACTTGAAATTCATCTTCGGCACGCTGCCGCTGATCAACTCAGCCACCGCCTTGCCCGAGCCGGCACCGTGCGTCCAGCCCAGCGTGCCGTGGCCGGCGTTGACCCACAGTTTGCGCACCCGGCTTTGGCCGATGTACGGAATATTGGTGGGCGTGGCCGGGCGCAGGCCGGTCCAGAACTGCGGATTGCCGCCCTCGGTTTCGCGCCGTGTGTCGCAGACGCCGGGGAAGATGGTTTCCACCCGGCGCGCCAGCATTTCGCAGCGGGCGCGTGAGAGGCTGCTGTCCAGCCCGGTGTCGTAGCCACCGACTTCAATGGTTCCCGCAATGCGCAAGTGGTCGCCCAGGCGGCTGATGGCGCACTTGACCGAGTCGTCAATAAAGCTGACGTGCGGGGCGAGTTCGGGTTTCAGGATCTTGAAGGTGGCGCTGTAGCCCTTGCCCGGATAGATCGGCAGGTTGATGCCTACCGTGCGCAGCAGGGGCGCGGTGTACGAGCCCATGCTCAGCACAAACTGGTCGCTGCGCAGCGCGCTGGCGGTGCCGGTCTGGCGGTCGCGCACGCTGACCGAATCCAGCGCGTCGCCCTGGGTGTTGAGCGATAGCACGTCGTGGTTCCACAGAAACTGCACGCCGCGCTCGGCACAACGCTGGGCCAGTTGCTGGGTGAATTCGCGGGCATCGCCGCTTTCGTCGCTGGCGGTGTAGGTGCCGCCCACGATATGGCTGGCGTACTGCTGAAATGCCGGCTCAATTTTGAGCAACTCGTCGCGGCTGACGACGCGGCGCTGCACGCCGTACTTGGCCATCAGTGCGGCAGCGCCGGCGGCAGAGTCGAACGACTTCTGATCTACGTAAAAGTGGGCAATGCCGCGCTCCAGGCGGTTGTATTCGATGCCGGTGGCGGCCACCACGTCTTTCAGGGCGGCGTGGCTGTAAGCGCCCAGCGCCACCAGTTGCTGCACATTGCGCTCAAACGCGGCGTCGTTGCAATTGGCCAGAAACTCCAGGCCCCAGCGGTACTGGTGCCATCCCTTTCCCAGCGGGAATTGGGGGCGGAACAGCAGCGGCGCTTCTTTGCTGAACATCCACTTCAGCGCCTTCCAGGGTGCGTCTTTGTTGGCCCAGGGCTCGCAGTAGCTGACGGAAATTTGGGCTGCGTTGGCAAAGCTGGTTTCCAGGGCCGCGTCGGCCTGACGGTCCACCACGGTGACCTCATGCCCTCGCTCTGCCAGATGCCATGCGGTGCTCACGCCCATGATGCCCGCGCCAAGTACAGTAATTTTCATGGCGGCAGTGTCGCTGAATTGCCTCAAATCAAGAAGACTTGGCACGAGGGATTGCGAAACCATTAGGTTTGCTAATAATGTGCCCCATGCGAACCTTTGATGCCGACGCCCTGGAATGTCTTGCAGCCATCGTGGAGGAAGGCGGCTTCGAGCGCGCCGCCGTGCGCCTCTCGATTACCCAGTCGGCGGTGTCGCAGCGCCTGCGCTCGCTGGAGGCGCAGGTGGGCACCGTGTTGCTGGTGCGCAGCCGCCCGCTGCGACCCACCACCGCCGGGCGCTTGCTGATCAAACACGCCGTGCAACTGCGGTTGCTGCGCTCGGACCTCGAAAACGACCTGCAGGAACTCACGCCCGGTGCCAACGCGCAGCGCGAGGAAGACCGAATCTCGATTGCCATCAACGCCGACAGCATTGCCACCTGGGCGCTGCCCGCGCTCAGCACGCTTGTCAACGCGGGGCTGCCGCTGGAAATCATCACCGACGACCAGGACTTTACCCACGAGTGGCTGCGCGAAGGCCAGGTGCTGGGCTGCGTAACGACGCTCAAGCAGGCCTTGCGCGGCTGCAAGGTATTGCCGCTGGGCGATATGCATTACGTGGCGGTGGCATCCAAAGACTATGCTGCGGCGCAGTGCCCGCAGGGCCTCACGCCGCACAACTTCCGGCAGATTCCCTTCATCGCCTTCAACCGCAAAGACGACCTGCAAACCGACTTTGTAGGCCGCGCGCTGGGCCTGCGCCGGGTCACGTTAAGCCAGCGCTTTGTGCCCAGTTCCGAGGGGCAGGTGCATGCGGTGCAGGCGGGCTGGGGAGCCAGTGTGGTGCCGCAGTTGCTGGTGCAAGCGCAACTGGATGCAGGCGAACTGGTCAACCTGGTGCCCGATTTCCGGTTGCCGGTGAGCCTGTACTGGCATTGCTGGAATCTGGATTCGGAGGTGATTGACCGCTTGACCACGGCTTTGGCGCAAGGTGCGAAGGCCGCGCTGGGTGCGGGTGTGAACGCACCAGTCACAAAATAACCCTTCGCTCCACAAAATGACGCCAGCGGCTAAACTGCCGCCATGCAGCCCAATTCCGTCGTGAAGGTTTCGTTCAAGGAGCAAATGCTCCAGGCGCGCGAAGACGCCATCATCCGCACCGTCAACCTGTTGCTGGCCGAAAAAGGCTTTGACGCCATGACGGTGGATGAAGTAGCGGCTGCGGTGGGCATTGCCAAGGCCAGCCTCTACAAGCATTTCCCCAGCAAAGAAGACTTGGCTGCCGCCGCCATGGTCAGCGTGATGCGCCGGGCCCAGGCGTTTATCGCCACTTTGCCTGCCACTGCCGCGCCCCTGGACAACCTGCGCACCGTGGTGCGCTGGACCATGGAGGTGAAACTGGCCGGCGAAATGCCTTCGCTGCCCAGCCAGAACTCCAAACTGCGGGCGGCGCTGATGGCCAACCGCGATTACATGGACGGTCTGATGGAAGTGAGCGATGTGCTGGGCGGCTGGATCGAAGCGGCGCAGGCGCAAGGTGCGCTCAACCAGCAGATTCCAGCCATCGCCATTCTGTACACGGTCTATGCCCGTGCCTGCGATCCGGTGCTGGAGTTCCTGAAGATGGGCGGCCTGCACGACGATGCGCAAATCATCGACCTCGTCATGGCCACCTGCTTTGACGGGCTGCATGCGCGCCCGGTGCCCGCCGGTAACTAAATTACCAAAATCTCTGCCGACTTGAAGTGCACCTGCTCGTTCTTGCGGGCGTAGCCTAGCGGGTTGGCCACCACGCGGCAGCCCCCGGCAACATAGTCCGACGGCGCGTGCAAATGCCCGTGCAGCCAGAGTTGCGCCTGCGGCAAGAGCGCGTCCAGCGCATTGCAAAAGCCGGCCGTTCCCGGTGTTAGCCCGTAACGTGGGTCGGCACTTTTCAGGCTCGGCGCAAAGTGGGTGATGACCACCGTGCTGCCGTCAAACGGTTTGGCGAGTTCGGTCTGTAGCCATTGCTGGCATTGCAGCGCTTGTTCGCGCACCTGCTCGGCCAGATAGGGTTGACCGGCGCGGGTGGCGCCGGTTTTCTTCAGGTAGAAATTAGCAGCCCGGTAGGCCTTTTCAATCGCCTTGAACGCATCGAAGTCGCTCCACAACGTGGTACCGATGCACCGCACCGGCCGCCCTTGCTGGTCCGGCCAGGGCATGACCAGGCTGCTGCGCTCCAGCCAGGTGATGCCCAGCTCCGCACAACTCTGCTGCAGACGTTGGTGCGCCTCGTCAAAGTCCATGCCGTCGTATTCATGGTTGCCCGGAACAAAAATGACCGGCGTGGGCCAACCCTGGAGCGGCGAAAACTGGCTCAGGCCAAAGTGCGCGTCGGGCATGCGGTGGCCGTTTTGGTACGAGCCCACATCGCCCGCCAGCACCAGCACATCGGCCCCCGGCGCAGGCGTGGCGCGCCAGTGCGGGTGGGTTTCCAGGTGCAGGTCGGAGAGCAGTTGAATCTTCATGCGGGGCCCATCATGCCGGAAAGGCTTTGTCGGCCAATGCCAGCACCTTGGCGCGCAGCCAGGCGTGGGCGCTGGAGGCATCTTTGCGGTGGTGCCAGATGGCGTCGACCTGAATGGGTGGCACCTCAAACGGCAATTCACGCTGCACCAGTTGGTCGGCAAAGCCGGTCACGTTGATGAAGTGGCGCGGTAGCACCGTGAGCAGGTCGGAGTTCGCTACCACCTTGCCGGCGGTAAAAAACTGGTTCACCGTGAGCACCACACGGCGCTTTTTGCCCAGCAAAGCCAGCGATTCGTCCACAAAGCCAAAGGCGTGTCCCGAAAAGCTGACCAGCATATGCCGCGCGTTGCAATAGCGGGCCAGGCTCAACGGGCCGTTGGCAAAAGGGTGGCCCTCCCGCATGACGCAGACGTAGTCGCCTTGAAACAGTCGGTGGTGCAGGAACGACAAGGTCTCGCCCATCTGCGCGCGTGCAGTCAGGTCGGCCAGTGCCGCCGGAAAGTGCCCGATGGCCATGTCGGCCAACTCGGTGTCCAGCAGTTTGCGTGGGTCGCGGGTGGTGAGTGGCAACACGCGCAGGCTGACGCCGGGCGCTTCGCGGCCCAATACCTCCACCAAGCCCGGCATGAGTTCGGCGGCAGTGGCATCGGCCATGGCCAGCACAAATAAGTCGTCTGCGGTGGCCGGGTCAAAGACGCTGGGCGCCAGCGAGGTTTGTAGCCCGCGCATCACGTCGCGCACGGCCGGCCATAACTCCAGTGCCCGGCTGGTGGGTTCCAGCACGCGCCCTTTGCGGGTCAGCAATTCGTCGCCTAGCGCCTCGCGCAGGCGGCGCAACGCGTTGCTGACCGCCGGCTGCGTCAGGGCCAGGCGCGCTGCCGCGCGGGTCAGGTTGCGCTCGGCCATTACCTCGTCAAACACCTTGAGCAGGTTGAGGTCAAAGGTGCGCAGGTTAAAGGCGGTGCTGGGGCCAGATGCCGTTGCTTGTGGACTCATATATTCATTGTATGAATAATTGTGATCACCAATCGAAAGTAGACCGACACTAGTGTTTACCCTAGTATCGGGGCAATGTCTCCAACCAATACACCGATCTTTAACTTCACAGGCGAGTTCGCTATGGCCCACTTCGCAGAACCCCAACTTTCCCGTCCCAACAGCAAGAGCACGGTTTCCAGCCTGCAAATCGCCGGCAATATGGGCTCCGCTCAGGACGGTTCCCGCACGCTGGCCGGCATGCTGCTGGCTGCCGTCATGGCCGCCTTGCTGGTGGTTGCCGACCAAGTGATCGACACCTGGACCGATGGCCATTTGCTGGCCGGCTGGGTGGCGCTGTGGACCGTGGCCTTCGCTGGGCTGGCTCTGCTGGCGCCTCCGCTGCGCCAGATTTCGGCATTCATCGCCGGTGGCTTCGTGACCTATTGGATCGAAGCACGTGCCCGCCAGGAAGAAGCCCGTATGTGGGAAATGGCCCGCCACGACCCGCGCGTGCTGGAAGAAATTCGCGCCGCGATGGTGCGCACCGACGAAGTCGCCTAAGTTGCGTTAGCCGGTCAAAAAAAAGCCACCGCATGCGGTGGCTTTTTTGCATGTGCGCCCGTCGGGAGGCGCATCGTTTTGGCTGAATCAGGCCGCGAGGCGCTGTTCCAGCTTTCCTTTGGTCTCTTCGAGTTCCTTGGGCAAGTGGTAGGCGAGCTGGGTGAACAACTCGGTGTGCAGGGCAATTTCCTGTTTCCAGGCATCCTTGCTCAGGCTGGTGACGGAGTCGAACTGGGCTTGCGAGAAGTCCAGGCCGGTCCAGGTGATTTCGGAATAGGCAGGGGCCACGCCGAAGCCGGTTTCTACGCCAGCAGCGGTGCCTTCCAGGCGGTCAATCATCCACTTCAGCACGCGCATGTTTTCGCCGTAGCCAGGCCAGACAAACTTGCCATCGTCACCCTTGCGGAACCAGTTGGTGGTGTAAATCTTGGGCAGCTTGGCGCCGGAGGCTTGCAGCTTGGCACCCAGGTTCAGCCAGTGCTGGAAGTAGTCGGCCATGTTGTAGCCGGCAAACGGCAGCATGGCAAACGGGTCACGGCGCACCACGCCCATCTGGCCCACAGCGGCAGCGGTGGTCTCGGAGCCCATGGTGGCAGCCATATAGACGCCTTCGGTCCAGTCGCGGGCTTCGGTCACCAGCGGCACGGTGGTCGAGCGGCGACCGCCGAAAATGAAGGCGTCAATCGCCACGCCATTGGCGTCATCCCAGGCCGAGTCCAGCGCGGGGTTGTTGCCAGCGGCAACGGTGAAACGCGCGTTGGGGTGGGCCGCCTTGGCGCCGGTTTCCTTGGCAATGGCCGGAGTCCAGTCGTTGCCTTGCCAGTCGATCAGGTGATCGGGCAGCTTGCCGGTGTCCTTTTCCATGCCTTCCCACCACACGTCGCCGTCGTCGGTCAGTGCCACGTTGGTGAAGATGACGTTCTTGTCCAGGCTGGCCATGCAGTTGGGGTTCGTGTGGAAGTTGGTACCGGGGGCCACGCCGAAGTAACCGGCTTCGGGGTTGATGGCGTACAACTTGCCGTCGGCGTTGGGCTTGATCCAGGCGATGTCATCACCAATGGTGGTGACCTTCCAGCCGTCAAAACCTGCCGGGGGAACCAGCATGGAGAAATTGGTCTTGCCGCAGGCGCTGGGGAAAGCGGCTGCCACATGGTACTTCTTGCCTTGGGGATTGGTCACGCCCAGGATCAGCATGTGCTCGGCCAGCCAGCCCTGGTCGCGGCCCATGTTGGAGGCGATGCGCAGCGCAAAACACTTCTTGCCCAGCAGCGCGTTGCCGCCGTAACCGGAGCCGTACGACCAGATTTCGCGGGTTTCGGGGTAGTGCACGATGTATTTGGTCTTGCTGCAAGGCCACTTCACGTCGGCCTGGCCGGCTTCCAGCGGTGCGCCCACGGTGTGCACGCAAGGCACAAAGGCGCCGTCCACGCCCAGCACGTCGTAAACGGCCTTGCCCATGCGGGTCATGATGCGCTGGTTCACGGCCACATAGGGGCTGTCGGAGAGTTCGATGCCGATGTGGGCAATGTGCGAACCCAGCGGGCCCATGGAGAACGGCACCACGTACATGGTGCGGCCCTTCATGCAGCCATCAAACAAGGCCTTTTGGCCATCCTTGCCGGTTTGCAGCAAAGCGCGCATGTCAGCGGGAGCCATCCAGTTGTTGGTGGGGCCAGCGTTTTCCTTCTTTTCGCTGCAGATGTAGGTGCGGTCTTCCACGCGGGCCACATCGCTCGGGTCGGAGCAGGCCAGGAAACTGTTGGGGCGCTTGGCGGGGTTGAGCTTTTTGAAGGTGCCGGCGTCCACCAGTTGCTGGCACAGGCGCTGGTACTCTTCTTCCGAGCCGTCGCACCAGTAGACAGATTGGGGCTTGCACAAGGCGGCCATTTCGGCGACCCAGGCAATGAGGCGTGCATTCTTGACGTAGCTGGGGGCGTCCAGCGTGAGTCCTTGCATTACGGGTGAGTTCATGGGAAAGCTCCTAAGTTTAAAAATCGACTTTTCAAAGAAGACCATTCAAGCTCTTTGAAAAGGCGACTGGACGCTTGCATTTCTGGGGTGGCTTTTTCAGCCGAGCCTTCGATTTTATGAATCGGTACCCAAGTTACCAAGCAATTACACGCAAAAACAATGCAAAACTTGCATAACTTTATGCGCCATTCTTTTGTGGGGGCGTGCCAGTCTGGAGAAACAGACCGTGTCAACCAAAACTGAGGGTGGTGCGTAAATACACCCAGGGGGATGCAAGAAACATGTGACACGCATCCATGTTCTTAGATTTGCACGGTTTATATGCACAGAGATTCGATTCAGGTTCCTGAAAAGGGTACCTACAAATGGCAGTTGTTCAATTATTGGTCTGATGAATACCGTCAGACCCATAACGACTACTCCGCCTACATTGCGCTGAACTTCGCCGGTGCGCTCGACACTTGCCGCTCCAAACTCCACGCACTCATCCAACACCACCGGCAACAGGCCAGCAAAGCCACTGCATGTGAACGCCACCAACGCGCCATTGCGCGTTTGCAAAACACCATGACCGGCGCCGCCATGGCTTACGAAAGCAGCTTTAGCCGCCACTAAGCGGCCACAGGCGACATCGAGCGGGGTGACCTCAGGCCAGGGTCACCACCCGCAACACTTCTTCCGCATACGCTTCGAGTTTTTTGACGCCGATCCCGCTGATGCCCTGCAAGTCATCCAGTGATTGCGGGGCGCGTTGGGCAATTGCTGCCAGCGTGGCGTCGTGAAAGATCACGTAAGCCGGTAAATTGTGTTGGCGTGCCACCTCGGCGCGCCAGGCCTTGAGCGCTGAGTAGCGCAGCAATCCGTCACTGTCCAGCGAAATCGGTGCCTTCACCACAGCCCCCAGCCGCGCACTGCGTTTGGGCTTGCGGCTACTTTCAGCCGCCGCTTCCCGCAGCAGCACCGGCACTTCTCCGCGCAGCACCGCCCGCGAAGCGGCCGTCAGTTGCAGTGTATTGAAGGCCTGCGCATCGACTTGCAGCGCGCCCATGGCGATCAACTGCCGCAAAACTCCCCGCAATTGCAACTCGCTGAAATCCGCGCCCACGCCGAACGTGCTCAATGTCTGGTGGCCGTATTGCGTCGTCTTTTCCGTCGTTTTGCCCCGCACGATGTCCATCACATGACCGGAGCCGAAGCTGACGCCGCTCATCTGCTGAATGCGGTAAATCGTGCTGAGCAGCTTGCGGGCAGCGTCGGTGCCGTCCCAGACGGCGGGTGCTTCCAGGCAGTTGTCGCAGTTGCCGCAGGGCTGGCTGGCCTCACCAAAGTAGCCCAGCAAGCGAACCCGCCGGCAATCGGTCGCTTCGGCCAAGGCCAGCAAGGCGTCGAGTTTGCCGCGCAAGGCCTGCTTGAATTCTTCACCCGCCGGGCTCTCGTCAATCATGCGGCGCTGGTTCACCACATCCTGCAGGCCATAGGCCATCCAGGCGTCGGCCGGTAAGCCATCGCGCCCGGCGCGACCGGTTTCCTGGTAGTAGCCCTCGATGTTCTTCGGCATATCAAGGTGGGCGACAAAACGCACGTCGGGTTTGTCAATGCCCATGCCAAAGGCAATGGTCGCCACCATGACCAGACCTTCCTCGCGGAGAAAGCGGTCCTGGTTTTGCTGGCGCACCTTGTTGTCCAGACCCGCGTGGTAAGGCAGCGCCTGAATACCGGCGTCCACCAGCGTTTGCGCCATGTCTTCCACCTTGCGGCGGGACTGGCAGTAGACGATGCCGGCCTCGCCGGCGTGCTCGCGCTCGATAAAGCGCAGGAGTTGCAGGGTGCTGTCGCGCTTTTCCACAATGGTGTAGCGGATGTTGGGGCGGTCAAAGCTGCTGACAAAGGCCTTGGCCTGCTCCAGTTGCAGGCGCTCCAGAATGTCGTCGCGCGTAAGCGCATCGGCGGTGGCGGTGAGCGCCATGCGCGGCACGCCTGGAAAACGCTCGTGCAACACAGTCAGCGCGCGGTACTCCGGGCGGAAGTCGTGGCCCCACTGGCTGACGCAATGCGCCTCATCAATGGCGAACATGCTGAGTTGGCCGCGCTCAAATAGCGAATCCAATTGCGCCAGAAAGCGCGGGGTGGTCAGGCGCTCGGGCGCGGCGTACAGAAGCGTGATGTCGCCCTTGAGCAGCCGCTGTTCCACTTGATACGACTCATCGCTGCTCAGGGTCGAGTTAAGAAACGCTGCGCTGACCCCGGCTTCGTGCAAAGCGCCGACCTGGTCGTGCATCAGCGCAATCAGGGGGGAAACCACAATCGTGACGCCCTGGCCGGCCTGGTGGCGGGCAATGGCGGGAATCTGGTAACACAGGCTTTTGCCACCACCGGTGGGCATCAGCACCAGGGCATCCTGACCGCTGACCATGTTCTCCACAATGGCCTGCTGCGGGCCGCGGAACTGTTCGTAGCCGAAAACTTCGCGAAGAATCTGATGGTGAGACAAAACGGGGAACCTGGTGGGAAAACGCTAGACCGCTTTCGGCGAAATTTCGAGCAGTACTTAATGGAGACAGATTGGGCCGAAGGGCCTATTGTCCCGTGTTCAGGTCATGCCACGCGGCTGGGGCCGCCATGGGTCGACGTCATTCAGCCTTGCGCACGGCGTTTGGCGTGCTGCCCTGCGCCAGTTCTTCGCGCATGGCAGTGGCCAGGCGGGCGTACAGCTTGAGCTGGCGATTGGTGTCACGCAGACGCTCGGCAATGTGGGCCGATACGCCCAACAGCAACCGGGCCGCCACCATCGGGTCACGGCTGATCATGGCGTTAACGGCGTCGCGGGTCAGGATGGCGCACCACACGTCGGTACTGGCGGTGCACGAGGCGGAGCGTGGTTCGCTGTCCACCAGCCCAATCTCACCAATCAGGGCGCCGGGGCCGAGTACGCGAATGGTGACCGGCTCGGTGCGGCTGACGGTTACCCGCTCCACCACCACATCGCCCTCGATCAGCAGCGCCATAAATCCGTTGTCGCTGGCATCGCCCTCCCGGATGAAGACGGTTTGGGCCGGGAAAAAGCGCGGCTTCATATAAGAGACCACGACCCGCGACTCTTCCAAGGTGAGGCCGGTCAGCGCTTCCGGCGCTGACAGCAGCGTAGCCGCAAGTTCAGCGCCTGACGAAACGGGAATCTGGTCTACGGTTTCTAGGAGGGAACTCATGGCGGTCCGCGTCGCGCGGCTGTGAAGTGGAGCCTGTCATCGTAGCGCAGTGCGCTGGCTGTCGCATCCCCCGTGCGCTAGCCGGGTACGGACGCCGTGGTGTGGCGGTATTGCATGGCTTCGGCGGCGTGGGCCAGGGTAATGGACTCGCTGCCAGCCAAGTCGGCAATGGTGCGCGCAATTTTGAGGGTGCGGTGCGTGCCCCGCGACGACCAACCTAGCCGCTGGGCGGCGGTGCGCAGAAACTGGGTGCATGCCGCATCGAGTGACGCAAACTGGTCAATCTCCTGGCCCACCAGCGCCTGGTTCGCTTTACCCTGCCTGGACAATGCCAGGGTTCGCGCCTGCAGGCAGCGCGCCCGGATGGCTTCGGTCGATTCGCCCGCTGGCGCACTCAAAAGGTCCTGGGCGGGAAGGTTGGGAACCTCCACATGCAGGTCAATGCGGTCCATCAGCGGGCCGCTCAAACGGTTGCGGTACCGGTTGATTTGCTCCAGGGAACACTGGCATCGGTGCGCAGCGCTGCCCAGATAGCCGCAGGGGCAGGGATTCATGGCCGCTATCAATTGAAAGCGGGCCGGAAACTCAGAGCGGCGCGCCGCCCGTGCAATCGTGATCGTGCCGGTTTCCAATGGTTCACGCAGCGCCTCCAAAGCAGCGCGACTGAACTCGGGAAATTCATCCAGAAAGAGCACGCCGTGGTGGGCCAGAGAAATTTCGCCAGGCCTTGGCGGTGAACCGCCTCCTACCAGCGCCACCGCGCTGGCGGAATGGTGGGGCGCACAGGTTGGGCGGCAGCCCCAGTGTTCCATGCTGAAGCGCCCGCTCAAGGAATGAATGGCCGCACTTTGCAGCGCCTCTTCGTGGCTCATGTCGGGCAATAGGCCGGCAAAGCGTTGCGCCAGCATGGACTTGCCAGAGCCCGGCGGCCCGACCAACAACAGGCTGTGGCCACCCGCCGCTGCAATTTCCAGGGCGCGTTTGGCGCCGGACTGTCCCTTTACGTCGGCCAGATCGGCAAACTCCCGGGCCGCCGCCGCGATGGTGGGCTCCATGCGGCACCAGCCGCTGTCGCGGCCGGCATCCTGCGCATCGGCGACTTCAACCCCGGCCGGCGCGAAGTGGCGCACCACATCCAGCAGATGCTGTGCGCAATACACCGCCACGCCCGGCACCAGCGCCGCTTCTTCTGCACTGCCGGGTGGCAGCACCAATTTGATGCTTTCTGACTTACCAAGCAGGGTGAGCGCCATGGCCAGGGTACCGCGCACGGGTCGCAAATGGCCCGACAGCGACAGCTCGCCAGCAAATTCGTATTCGGCCAAGCGGGCGCCATCGACCTGGCCACTGGCAGCCAGGATGCCCAGGGCGATGGGCAAGTCCAGACGACCGGAGTCTTTGGGCAAATCGGCGGGAGCCAGATTGACCGTGATGCGTTTGTTGGTCGGGAATTCGAGCCCGGCGTTTTGGATGGCGCAGCGCACCCGTTCGCGCGCTTCCTTGACCTCGACATCGGCCAGGCCGACCAGCGTAAAGCTGGGCAGCCCGTTGGCCAGATGGACTTCTACCGTGACCGGAGCGGCTTCCAGGCCAAGCAGCGCACGACTTTGCACCAAAGACAGGCTCATTTGAATGTTTCCCAAAACGGTGCGCATTGAATGGGTGCGCATTTATTGTTTGCACCAAGGCGGTGCAAGCTGTTTATCCGTACAGTTTTTGTAACGCGGGCGACGCAATTCGGTGCACATGGGCCCAAAAGTAATAGGGCGAAGCAGTTGGCACGGACCCTGCTTAAAGAGCTTATCTCCTGAATTTCTTGGAGAAACCGGGCTTGCTACCCGGCGTCTGCAACCCTGTTAACAAGCTGAGGTGAACTATATGAAACTCGTAACGGCCATCATCAAACCGTTCAAGCTCGATGAGGTGCGAGAAGCCTTGTCGGCCATTGGTGTGCAAGGCATCACCGTCACGGAAGTCAAAGGCTTTGGCCGACAAAAAGGCCACACCGAGCTGTACCGCGGCGCCGAGTATGTCGTGGACTTTCTTCCCAAAGTAAAGATTGAAGCCGCCATCGATGACGCTCTGGTTGAGCAAGTCATTGAAGCCATTGAAGGCGCTGCCCGCACCGGAAAAATCGGCGACGGAAAGATCTTTGTCTATGACGTCGAGCAGGCTGTGCGCATCCGCACCGGCGAGACAGGCAAGGAGGCGCTTTAAGCGGCCTCTGACCACTCAATAAAGGAACGAATCATGAAAAAACTGCTTGTATCCCTCGCCCTGGGGTTCGGCCTTCTGACCGCTGCCACGTTTGCACCGGCCCAGACTGCTGCCCCCGCCGCCACCGAAGCCAAAGCGGAAGCCTCGGCTCCCGCTGCTGCGGCACCTGTTGCCGCTGCGGCTGAAGCGGCCCCTGCCGCTCCCGCTGCCGACGCTCCGGCCCCCGCCGCTCCCGTGCCCAACAAGGGTGACACTTCCTGGATGATGGTCTCCACCCTCCTGGTGATCATGATGGCTATTCCCGGCCTGGCCCTGTTCTACGGCGGCTTGGTGCGCAGCAAGAACATGCTGTCCGTGCTGATGCAGGTGATGGTGACCTTCTCGCTGATCGTTGTGCTGTGGTTTGTCTACGGCTACAGCCTGGCGTTTACCGAAGGCAATGCCTACATCGGTGGCCTGGATCGCCTCTTCATGAAGGGCATCTGGGACAACGCTGCCGGCACCTTTGCCAATGCTGCGACCTTCAGCAAGGGTGTTTACATCCCTGAAATCGTCTTCGCTGCATTCCAGGCAACCTTTGCTGCCATCACCTGTACCCTGATCGTGGGTTCGTTCGCAGAACGTATCAAGTTCTCCGCCGTGCTGGCCTTCATGGTTCTGTGGTTCACCTTCTCCTACGCTCCGATTGCCCACATGGTGTGGTTCTGGATGGGACCGGATGCCTATGCTTCCAAGGAAGTGGCTGATGCCATGACCGCCAAGGCCGGCATGATCTGGCAGACCGGCGCGCTGGACTTCGCTGGCGGTACCGTGGTGCACATCAACGCGGCTGTGGCTGGTTTGATCGGTGCCTTCTACATCGGCAAGCGCGTTGGTTACGGCAAAGAATCCATGGCTCCTCACAGCCTGACACTGACCATGGTCGGCGCAGCCCTGCTGTGGGTGGGTTGGTTCGGTTTCAACGCCGGCTCCGCTCTGGAAGCCAATGGTTTCGCTGCTCTGGCTTTCATCAACACCTTCGGCGCTACCGCTGCTGCCGTGCTGACCTGGTCCATCGGTGAAGCACTGCACAAGGGCAAGGCCTCCATGCTGGGTGCTGCATCCGGTGCGGTGGCTGGTCTGGTTGCCATCACTCCCGCCTGCGGCAACGTCGGCATCGGTGGTGCACTGATCATCGGTCTGCTGTCTGGCTTTGCCGGTCTGTGGGGCGTTACTGGTCTGAAGAAGCTGCTCGGTGCGGACGACACACTCGACGTGTTCGGCGTGCACGGTGTTTGCGGCATTTTGGGCGCTATCCTGACCGGCGTGTTCAACTCGCCCGCCCTGGGTGGCCCCGGCTACGTGGCTGACTGGGTGACAGTTTCCATGGTGACCGCTGCCGACTACTCCATCAGCGCACAAGTCTGGGTGCAAACCAAGGCGGTGCTGACCACCGTGGTCTGGTCGGGTGTGGTGTCCCTGGTGTCCTACTTCATCGTTGACAAGACCATCGGTCTGCGTGTCAGCGAAGAAGACGAACGCGAAGGCCTGGACATCACCTCCCACGGCGAGTCTGCTTACGGTCGTTAATTGGGGACGGGGGCTTTTGCTCCCGCTCTGATCGCCAGATTCAACTGGCATTGCCACCCGGCGCAATTTGGTAACCACCAAGTTGCGCCGGGTTTCTTTTTGGGCGCCAAGACACTGCACAATGCGGCGCAATAGCCCCCGCAACCTTTTGGCATGAAGGCACCCATGAACTCTGCACTGACCTTGCATTCCGGCGTCCTACGCTGCGAACTCAGCCCCGCATTGGGTGGCTGCGTTGCCGGGCTGTGGTACGACGACCGTCCGGTGCTGCGTTCCACCCCGGCGGCCGCATTGCAGTCGCCCCGCGTTTCGGCCAGCTATCCGCTCATTCCGTATTCCAACCGCATCGGCTACGGCCAATTGCAGTGGCAGGGGCGGCAAACGGAACTGCCAAAAAACTTCGCGCCCGAACCCCATGCGATTCATGGCGTGGGCTGGGAGCGTGCGTGGGCGGTACTGGAAGCCACGGCAACCAGCGCCGTGCTGACCTACGCGCACCAGGCCGATGCTGCGTGGCCGATGGGCTTTGAAGCCACCCAGTGGATCACGCTCACTGACCACGCGTTGGAACTGCGCATGGCCATTACCAACCGCGCACCTCACGCCGCCCCGGTGGGGCTGGGCTGGCACCCGTACTTCAGCAAAACACCGGCGTCTCACGTTGCCTTCAAGGCGCAAGGCCGCTGGGAAATGGCTCCCGACAAACTGCCGACGGAGCGCCTGGCCCACGCCGGCCTACACACCGACTGCAGCAGTCTGCAGGTGGACCATTGTTTTGACGGCTGGGACGGCGTGCTGGATCTGACCGAAGGCGGGCTGCGCATGCGGGTCACCTCCAACCTGGATCGCCTGGTGGTGTTCACCACGCCGGGGCGCGACAACATCGCCATCGAGCCGGTCAGCCATGTCAACAACGCGCTGGCCCTGGCAGTCAACACGGGCGTGAGTCCCGAGTCACTGGGCATTCGCGTCCTGCAGCCCGGAGAAACCTTTGAAGCCACGATGTGTATTGAAGTGGAGTTGACCGCATGAACAAGCCCGACTGGCAAACCCTGGGTCCGGAGACCTACGAACTGGGTGAATCGCCCTTCTGGCATCCGCAGGAGCAAACCCTGTATTGGGTCGATATTCCCGGCAAAAAAGTGCTGCGCGCCAATGTGTACATGGGCACGGTGCAGGCCTGGGACATGCTGACCGAGCCGGGCTGCATCGCGCCGGCTGTTGGTGGCGGACTGGTGATCGCGCTGCGCCACGGGGTGTTTCGTGCACGCGAGTGGGGCGGTGACCTGCAAGCCATCGCCACCCTGCCCTACGACACCCGCAGCGTGCGTGCCAACGATGGCAAGTGCGACACGCTTGGGCGGTTCTGGGTGGGCACCATCGATGAGCCAAAAGCCAGCCGCGCGGCCGAACTGTTCTCGATCGACTGCCGCAGCGGCAGTCCGGCAATCGAACGCAAGGCAGGCGACGCACTCACCGCCAACGGTCTGGCCTGGAGCCCGGACCACCGCACGCTGTACTGGGCCGATACGCCCAACCACGTGCTGCACGCATGGGACTTTGACGTGGCAGCCAATGCCTTGACCGGCCACCGGGTGCATAAGCAGTTTGCCGCCAAGCCCGCCGGTTGGACCTTTGAAGACACGTCTTACCAGGGCCGCCCCGACGGCGCTGCCGTGGATGCGCTAGGCAACTACTGGGTCAGCATGTTCGAGGGTCGCCGCATTTGCCAGTTTGCCCCCAATGGCACGCTGCTGCAGGAGCTGGAAACGCCGGCCCAATGTCCGACCATGCCCTGCTTCGGCGGCGAGGACTTCAAAACCCTGTACGTCACGACGGCGCGCCACGGGCGCAGCGCGGCAGAACTGGCCCGGTTTCCCGATTCGGGGGCGGTATTTTTTACACGGGTGGAGGTGCCGGGCCTGCCAGTGAACTTCTTCGCAGGCTAATTTTTTAAGCCGGAGCGTTCAAAAAATTCACGCTCCAGGTTTTTGGCTGCACGTAACATCGCGGCCATGCCCCATATGGAACACGCCCTGCGGTCCCTGACCGACCGCATCCAAGCCGCCCGCGTCGATGGCACGGCCCTGCACATTCGTGGTGGCGGCAGCAAAGACTTTTTAGGTGTCTCGCACGGCGAGTTGCTGGACACCCGGGTCTTGAACGGAGTCATCAGCTACGAGCCCACCGAACTGGTGGTCACCGTGGCTGCCGGCACGCCCCTGCATGAACTCGAAGCCCTGCTGGCCGAAAAGGGCCAATACCTGCCCTTCGAGCCGCCGCATTTCACCTGGTCCGGCACGGCCACTGCCACGGTAGGCGGCATGGTCGCCAGCGGCCTGGCGGGCCCCGCCCGCGCCAGCGCCGGCGGTGTGCGCGATTACGTCCTCGGACTCAAGCTCCTCAACGGTCTGGGCGAACACCTGACCTTTGGTGGTCAGGTCATGAAAAATGTGGCCGGCTACGATGTGTCGCGCCTCATGGTGGGTGCGCGCGGCACGCTCGGCTTGTTGACCGAAGTGTCCCTGAAGGTGCTGCCCGTGCCGCCGGCAGAGGCCACGCTGTGCTTTGCGCTGGAACAGGCCGAAGCGTTGGAGCACTTGCACCGTTGGGGCGGCGAGCCCCTGCCGCTGAATGCCAGCAACTGGGTCATGGACGACTCCGACCCGATGCAACCGGCTAAACCCAGTTTGTATGTGCGGCTGCGCGGAGCGGTTGCTGCCGTGGAGGCCGCGTGCCAGCGCATGCTGGCCGAAGTGCCGGGCCAGCGCCTGGACAACGCGCAGACGGCACCCGACTGGAACCTGTGCCGGAACCAGCAACTGCCTTTTTTCACAGCTAAGCCGCAGCAAGGCAACGTGTTGTGGCGCCTGAGCGTGCCGCAAACGGCGCCGGTGCTGGCCCTGCCTTCGCAGCCGTTGATTGACTGGCACGGTGCCTTGCGCTGGCTGTGGGCCCCCTTAAGTGCGCAGGCCGAATTGCAGGCTGTCGCCCGTGAGGCGGGTGGCCGGGCTAGCGCCTTCGTTGCCCCAGCCGGCGGCGTAGCAGCAGCCAGTACATTGCGCCCCGAGAGCGAGGTGCTGCAAACCATCAGCCAGCGCCTCAAAGCCAGTTTTGACCCGCAGGGCATCTTCAATCCCGGACTCACCCCCGATGCAAACCAAACTCGCGCCTGAGTACCAGAACACGCCCGACGGACTGGCCGCCGAGGCCATTCTGCGCAAGTGCGTGCATTGCGGCTTCTGCACCGCGACTTGCCCGACTTACCAGTTGCTGGGTGACGAGCTCGACGGCCCACGCGGACGCATTTACCTGATGAAACAGGTGCTCGAAGGCGAGCAGCCCACGCGCGCCACGCAGATGCACTTGGACCGCTGCCTGACCTGCCGCAACTGCGAAAGCACCTGTCCCAGTGGCGTGGACTACGGCCATCTGGTGGATATCGGGCGCAAGCTGGTGGACGCCAAGGTGCCCCGCCCAACCGGCGAAAAGGCGGTGCGCTGGTTGCTGAAAGAAGGTTTGCCCTCGCCGCTGTTTGCGCCGGCCATGAAGATGGGTCAATGGGTGCGCCCCCTGTTGCCAGCCACGCTGAAGAACAAGGTGCCGGCCGCGCAGGAAAGCGGCCAGTGGCCGATTGCCGAGCACCCGCGCAAGGTGTTGTTGCTGAACGGCTGCACCCAACCGGCGATGAGCCCGAATATCGACAAAGCCACGGCCCGCGTGCTGCACGCCGCGGGCATTCAGTGCGTGATTGAGCCGCGTTCTGGCTGCTGCGGTGCGGTGAAGTTTCATCTGAACGACCAGGACGGCGGCAAAGCGCAGATGCGCACCAACATCGACGCCTGGTGGCCGCTGATTGCTCCCGGAGCCAGCAGTGGCGTGGAGGCGATTGTGATGAACGTGTCGGGTTGCGGCGCCACCGTAAAGGAGTACGGCCACATCCTGCGCCATGACCCGGCTTACGCCGCCAAGGCGGCGCGGGTCAGCGCGTTCACGCGTGATTTGAGCGAACTGTTACCCGAGCTGGTGCCGGCGCTCAGGCCCAAACTGAACCAGGCACCGCGCCGCCGGCTGGTGTTTCACCCGCCCTGCACGCTGCAGCACGGGCAAAAGTTGCGTGGTGGCGTCGAGCAGCACATGGCGGCACTCGGCTTTACCGTGCGCCTGGCGACCAACGAATCGCATTTGTGCTGCGGCTCGGCGGGAACCTACTCGGTACTGAATCCCGACTTGTCCCTGCAGCTACGCGATCGCAAGCTGCAGAATCTGGCCCCAGAAGACACCGAGATCATCATCAGCGCCAACTTCGGCTGCATCACGCATTTGCAAAGCGGCACCGCCACGCCGGTGCAGCATTGGGTGGAAGTGCTGGACGCCGCCTTGCGCTAATCGGTGCGCTGGATTACTTTTGCTTACGCTTAGGCCCTCTGGGCTTGATGAACGTCAACGTTTCTTAATTTGCGCAGGCGATAATCCAGCCTCTTTTTGAAGCAGGCGGTGAGGAACCGCAACAACACTGAGGCCCACCTTGGCGGGTTCCCCAATACCTTGGCAGACGATTTGACTTTTCACCATGCGCTGAGCTCGGGCATCCATGCCCGCGACCTCACGGTCCGCCGAGGCACCGAAATCCTGTTCAAGGCACTCAATTTTGAGTTGCAGGGCGGGCAACTGGTGTGGCTGCGCGGCTCCAACGGCAGCGGTAAAACCAGTCTGCTGCGGGTGATTGCCGGCTTGTCCCGTCCCGACGGCGGACAACTGACCTGGAACGGCGAAGCATTGAGGCAGTCGCAGGAATACCGTGAACGGCTGGTTTACATGGGCCATGCCAATGCCCTGAAGGACGACCTGACCGCCATGGAAGCCCTGCGCTTTCTGACCACCGTACACGGACGCCCCTGCCCGCAAGACCGCATGGAAGCGGCGTTGCGCCGCATGGGTGTGTTCCACCGGCGCAAGTTGCCGGTGCGCATGCTCTCGCAAGGGCAACGCCGGCGCGTGGCACTGGCGCGTCTGGTGCTGGAAGACCGCCCGGGCTTCTGGGTGCTGGACGAACCCTTTGATGCGCTCGACGACGCAGGCTTGGGGCTGGTGCAAGAGCTTTTTCGTGAAAATGTGCAACGCGGCGGCACCGTGCTCTTTACCAGCCACATTCCGGTGCGGCCAGAGGGCTTGCCGCTGATGGAGCTCACTTTGCAAGGTGCGCGTACTTGAACCCCCACGTTCGTCACTGCGTGTACTCCCTGCCCCCCGTGGGGGTCTTGCCCTCCTTGGGGCGGCCCGGCGGAGGTGCAGTTTGAACCCCATGTTCGCCCTCTTGGCGCGTGATTTACGCCTTGCCAGCCGCCGCCCTGCCGAAGCCCTGCTGCCGGTGGTCTTTTTTGTGGTGGCTGCCAGCCTGTTTCCTTTGGGTGTGGGGCCGGAGGCTTCCATGTTGCGCACCATTGCGCCCGGCGTGGTGTGGGTGTGTGCCCTGCTATCGTCCATGCTCTCGCTCAATTCCATGTACGCCGGTGACTTTGCCGACGGCTCGCTGGAGCAAATGCTGATTTCCAGCATGTCGGGGGTGCAATTGGCAGCGGCCAAAGGCCTGGCGCACTGGCTGATGACGGGGGTGCCACTGCTGCTCGTGTCGCCCCTGTTGGGTCTGCTGTTCGGGCTGTCCTGGGAGGCGATTGGCCTCATGGCTTTAGGGCTTTTGCTGGGAACACCGATACTTAGCATGATGGGCGGTATGGGTGCAGCGCTGACTTTGGGGCTGCGCAATTCGGCGGTGCTGATCCTATTGATTGTGTTGCCGCTGTGTATTCCGGTGTTGATTTTTGGTGCCGGTGCGGTGTCGGCTGCGGAAGCAGGTTTGGCGCCCGACGGCCATTTTTACTTGTTGGGAGCGATGTTGTTGCTGACATCACTGGGTGCCCCGGTTGCAACCGCGGCGGCCTTGCGAATATCCGTATGAAAAATTTGCCACGACTTTTTTACTTCGCTGCGCCCTCCCGCTTTTACTGGCTGGCGGGCAAAACGGTGCCCTGGCTGTATGCCGTGGCCGCTGCGTTTTCCGTGTGGGGCCTGTATGTAGGTTTCTTTGTCGCACCGACCGACGCCACGCAGGGCGAGTCCTACCGCATCATCTTTATTCACGTGCCTGCCGCCTGGATGTCCATGGTCATTTACATGGCCATGGCCGGTTGGGCCGCGTTTGGCTGGGCCGCCAATGCGCGCCTGGCATCCATGATGGCGCGGGCGCTGGCACCTACGGGTGCAGCGTTTACCTTCTTGGCTCTTTGGACGGGCGCCTTCTGGGGCAAGCCGACCTGGGGCGCCTGGTGGGTGTGGGATGCGCGACTCACTTCGGAGCTGATTCTGTTGTTCCTCTACCTGGGATTTATGGCGCTGGTGGAAGCGATTGACGACACCCGTCGCGCCGACCATGCCGGTGCGCTACTGGCCATCATCGGCGCGGTGAATGTGCCCATCATCTATTTCTCGGTGCGTTGGTGGAACACCCTGCACCAGGGCGCCACGATCAGCATGACGGCAGCACCCAAAATGGCGAGCACCATGCTGGAGGCCATGCTGTTAATGACCGTGGCATTTTGGGCCTATGCCTTTGCGGTGGTGTTCAAGCGCTGCAGTGCCATCGTGCTGGAGCGCGAGCGCGATACCGAATGGGTGCGGGCCCTGGCCCTGGCCAAATAAAAGGACGACAGCATGAACTGGAACAGTGCCAGCGATTTTTTTGCCATGGGCGGCTATGGCTTGTATGTGTGGGGCTCGTACGTCGTCACGGCGGCCTGGATGCTGTTGGAGCCGGTAATGGCCGCGCGCCGGCATCGGGCCGCTTTGGCGGCTGCCCTTGAATCTGAACTGGAAGGCGAACACGCATGAAAACGCGTCATAAACGGTTGGCCATTGCGGCCGGCGTGCTGGTGGTCATTGGTGCGGCCACCACCTTGGTCCTCAATGCGTTCAACAGCAACCTGGTCTTCTTCTTTTCACCTTCGCAAATTGCGTCCAAAGAGGCGCCGGTCAACCGCACCTTCCGCCTGGGCGGTCTGGTGGTGGAGGGCAGCGTCAAACGCAGCGGTGTGGTCGTGGATTTCCAGGTTACGGACACGGCGCAAACGGTGCCGGTGCACTTTGAAGGCATCCTGCCCGACCTGTTCAAGGAAGGCAAAGGCGTAGTGGCCCAAGGCAAGCTGCAGGACGGTGTGTTTGTGGCCAAGGAAGTGCTGGCCAAGCACGACGAAAACTACATGCCGCCCGAAGCCGCCGAGGCATTGAAGAACGCGGCCATCAGCAACCAGAAAACTGCAACCTCTGTTGTCACGAGCAAATAAACATGATTCCTGAAATTGGTCACTTTTTACTCTGGCTGGCCCTGGGCATGGCGTTCATGATTGGCGTGATTCCGCTGGCCGGTGCGCAGAGCGGCCGTGCCGACTGGATGGCCATCGGGCGCCCCGCCACCTATGTGCTGTTTGTGCTGGTCTCGCTGGCCTCGGTCTGCCTGATGGTGTCGTTCGTTACCAACGACTTCTCGGTGTTGTACGTTGCCTCCAACTCCAACAGCCATTTGCCGATGCTTTACAAGGTGGCTGGCTTCTGGGGTGGACATGAAGGTTCGTTGCTGTTGTGGATGCAGATGCTGGTGGTCTGGATGGTGGCCGTGGGCCTGTTTAGCCGCCATTTGCCGATCGAAGTGCTGTCGCGCATTCTGGCGGTGATGGGCTTGGTCAGCGTGGGATTTTTGCTTTTCATGCTGCTCACTTCCAACCCGTTTGACCGCTTGTTCCCGACACCGGCCGACGGCCGCGACCTGAATCCGCTGCTGCAAGACCCCGGCATGGCGTTTCACCCGCCTACGCTGTACATGGGCTATGTCGGCTTTTGCGTGGCCTTTTCGTTTGCCATTGCCGCGCTGATTGGCGGCAACCTGGACGCCACCTGGGCCCGCTGGACCCGCCCCTGGACCACCATTGCCTGGATGTTCCTCACCGTGGGCATCGCCATGGGTAGCTGGTGGGCTTATTACGAACTGGGCTGGGGTGGCTGGTGGTTCTGGGACCCGGTGGAGAACGCATCGTTGATGCCCTGGTTCCTGGGCACGGCGCTGATTCACTCGCTGGCGGTGACCGAGAAACGCGGCAGTTTCAAAAACTGGACCGTGCTGCTTGCCATCCTGGCGTTTTCGTTCTCGCTCCTGGGCACCTTTTTGGTCCGCTCGGGTGTGCTCTCTTCGGTGCACGCCTTTGCCACCGACCCGCGCCGGGGCTTGTTTATTCTGGCCTTTTTGACGGTTGTGATCGGCACCTCTTTCACCCTGTTTGCCTGGCGCGCGCCCAAGGTCGGCCTGGGTGCCCGCTTTGCGCTGTTCTCCCGGGAAACTTCATTGTTGGCTAACAACGTGCTGTTTATGGTGGCCACGGCCGTGGTGCTGCTGGGCACGATTTACCCGCTGCTGCTGGACGCCTTGGGCATGGGAAAAATTTCGGTTGGCCCGCCCTACTTTGATGCGGTGTTTCTGCCACTGATGGTGCCCACCATTTTCCTGATGGGCGTGGGCCCGATGGCACGCTGGAAAGAAACGGCAGTGCCCGATCTGGTCAGCCGCCTGAAATGGGCCGCTGGAGTGACTTTGGTCTGTGCCATCCTGACCGGTTGGATGGCGGGCTCTATCGGCCTGCTGTCGACCATTGGCCTCTTGATGGCTTACTGGATTTTCAGCTCGGTCGCCACCGACGTGTGGGAGCGCGTGCGCCCCGATGGCAAAGGTTTTGCTGAAGTCCGTCGCAAGGCTCGGCTGATTCCGCGCGCCCTGGTGGGCATGATGGTGGCGCACATTGGCGTGGCCATGTTCTGCCTGGGCGTCACCATGGTCAACACCTACCAGATGGAGCGCGACGTCAAAATGAACGTAGGCGACAGCACCACGGTGAACAACTATGAGTTCACCTTCAAGGGGGTGCAGAACGCCAAGGGCCCCAATTTTGATGCCATCGTTGGCAGCGTCGATGTCACGCGCAATGGCAAACTGGTGGTCGCACTCAAGCCCGAAAAGCGCGTTTATCGCATCCAGCAGAACCCCATGACCGAGGCGGCCATCGCCCCTGGTTTGACCGGCGACCTGTATGTGTCTTTGGGTGAAGAAGTGGAGGGCGGTGCCTGGATTATTCGGGTCTATGTCAAGCCCTTCATCATGTGGGTTTGGGGTGGCTGCTTGGTGATGGCCTTCGGTGGTTTCCTGGCTGTGACCGACCGGCGTTACCGGCGCAAGGCGGGAGTGGCAGCATGAGCCCCCGCGTTGGTTACTGCATGCACTCACGCCGCTAAGGAGAGAAAGTATGAAATCCTTGAAGTTCTTATTGCCGCTAGCAATCTTTTTGGGCCTGGTCGGATTTCTGTTCAAGGGCCTGAGCCTGGATCCGCGCGAGGTGCCTTCGCCCCTGATCGACAAGCCGGCCCCCGCTTTTTCGCTGGTGTTGCTGGACAAGCCTGACACCACCCTCAAGCGGGACGACATGCTGGGCAAGGTCTGGTTGCTCAATGTGTTCGCGTCCTGGTGCGTGGCCTGCCGCGAAGAGCATCCGCTCCTGGTGGAGTTTGCCCGCATGAAGATGCTGCCGATCTACGGTCTCAATTACAAGGACGAGCGCGCCGCCGGCATGAAGTGGCTGGCCACTTTTGGCAACCCGTATGAGGCTTCGCTGTTCGACTATGACGGCCGGGTCGGAATCGACTACGGCGTGTATGGCGTGCCCGAGTCGTTTCTGATCGACGCCAAAGGGGTCATCCGCTACAAGCAAATTGGCCCGTTCACACCCGAGGCGATCCAGACCAAGCTGATTCCGCTGGTGCAACAACTGCAAAAGGAAGCAAAGAATGGCTAATGCACTGACCAAGGGCTTTGCGCTGCTGTGCTTGGCACTGTGCCTGTCGGTGGCTTCCGCCAAAGAGGCGGCACCCGCCTCGGCAGACCCGGTGCTGGAAGCGCGCATGTTGCGCATTGCAACCGAATTGCGCTGCCTGGTTTGCCAGAACCAGACCATTGCCGATTCGCACGCTGACCTGGCGGTCGATTTGCGGCAGCAGGTGCGCGAAATGCTGCAAAAAGGCCAGACCGACCAGCAGGTGCTCGATTACATGACGGCCCGCTATGGTGACTTCGTGTTGTACCGCCCGCCGGTCAAGAGCACCACCTTGCTGCTCTGGGTGGGCCCCGGCGTGATGCTGGTGGCGGGCCTGGTGATGTTGGTGCTGATCATGCGCCGGCGCAGCCGCATGCCCGCAGAAAAATTTGACGCGGAGCCGGACGAAGAAGCCGCCGGCAACCGCTAACCCCCACATAAAAACTGGCCACCCTGTTCCCTGATTTGGATAACGCATGAAACCCTCCACCGATTCGATTGAAAGCCTGAAGACGCAACTGGCGCAACTCAAAGAGCTGCACACCACTGGCGTGCTGCCCGATGCCCAATTTGAAGAAGGCAAGGCCACTTTGGAGCGGCGCATCCTGGATCTCGTGCTGTCCGGAGCCTCGCTGGCACCGCAAGCACCCGCCGCGCAGGCATCGGCCCCCACGGCTGCAGCAAGCGCAGTGCCTGGCCCCGTCGCGACTGCTGGCAAGCCTTCTGGCCTGTTGCTGGCAGGGCTGGTCGTGGGCGTGATCGCCATTGCCGGTGGCGGCTACTTGTGGAAGGGCGCACCCGGTCAGGCCGCAGTCTCTGCGCAGCAAAGTGCCGGACCCGATGGTCAGCCGGCACCGCACGCCACGGGCGCCGAGCAAATCGCGGCCATGACCGAAAAGCTGTCCGAGCGCCTCAAAGAAAAACCCGATGACGTCGAGGGCTGGTCCATGCTGGCGCGCTCCTACAGCGTGCTGGGTCGCCATGCCGATGCGCTCAAGGCCTACGAAAAAGCCTCCAATCTGCGCAAAGACGACGCCACACTGCTGGCCGACTACGCCGATTCGCTGGCTGTTAACAACAACAGCGACCTGAGCGGTGAGCCCATGAAGCTGGTGGAGCGTGCGCTCAAGATCGAGCCGAAAAACCTCAAGGCCTTGTACCTGGCGGGTACCCATTCGTTCAACACCAAAGACTATGCCAAGGCCGTCAAGGTTTGGGAAAAGTTGGTGGAAGTGGCTCCTGCGGGCAACGTGTTTGCCCAGCAAGTAGAGCCCGCCATTGCCGAGGCGCGCAATCTGGCAGGTATGCCGGCGGCTGCCAAGCCACTGGATGCGGCACCCAAGGCCGGCGGAGCAGCAGCTTCGGGCCCTGGCATGGTGAGCGGCACGGTGACCCTGTCTGCCGCACTGGCCAAACAGGCCCAGCCGGATGACACCTTGTTTGTGTTTGCCCGCACCGCCGAAGGCTCGCGCATGCCGCTGGCTATTTTGCGCAAGCAGGTCAAGGACTTGCCCTTTACCTTCAAGCTCGATGACAGCATGGCCATGTCGCCCGCCAGCGCCTTGTCCACCGCCAGCAAGGTGATCGTGGGAGCGCGCATCAGCAAGAGCGGCAATGCGGTTCCGCAAGCCGGAGATTTGTCAGGCCAATCGGCTCCTGTTAAGGTCGGTGCCACGGGTGTGCAAATCGAAATCAAGGAAACCGTCAAACCCTAAGCGACCGGGAGGCGCAAGGGGGGCTTGAGTCATGAACTACCTTTATCTCTACGCTGGAATCATCCTCGCGATCATCGTGCTGTACTCGCGCAAGCACGTGAAGAAGGTGGAGACCGACAAGAGCCTACTCAAGGAATCCATTCAGAGCGGGCTGGCCGAGCCACCGTCCTTGCACCCGATTTTTGACCCGGTGCGCTGCATCGGTTCTGGCTCCTGCACCACGGTGTGCCCGGAAGGGGCGATCGGCATCGTGAACGGCCGCGGTGTGCTGATCAACGCGGCGCACTGCATCGGACACGGCGCCTGTCTTGCGGCCTGCCCGCACGACGCCATCAAGCTGGTGTTTGGTACCGAAAAGCGCGGCATCGACATTCCGCACATCAGCCCCGAGTTCGAGACCAATGTGCCCGGCATTTATATTGCCGGCGAACTGGGTGGCATGGGCCTGATTCGTAAGGCGGCGGAACAGGGACGCCAGGCAATCAATGCACTGCGCAAACGAACCAGCGGTAGCGCCGAATATGACGTGGTCATCGTCGGTTGTGGCCCGGCCGGTCTGTCGGCCGGCTTGTCCTCCATGCACCACAAGCTCAAATACAAACTGATCGAGCAGGAAGACTCCCTGGGCGGATGCGTCTACCACTACCCACGCAACAAAATTGCCATGACGGCGCCGGTGGTCTTGGACATCATCGGCACCGTGAAGTTCGGCGAAGTGCAAAAGGAAAAGTTGCTCGAATTCTGGAACGGTGTGGTGGAAAAAACCGGCCTTGAAATTGGCTTCCGTGAACGCATGGAAGGCATCGAAAAGTCAGACGATGGGTTCGTGGTGAAGACCAACAAGGGCGGCTACGTAACCAAGAGCGTGCTGCTCACCATGGGTCGCCGCGGAACCCCCCGCAAACTCGATGTGCCCGGTGAGGAAACTGCCAAAGTGGTGTACCGCCTGATCGACCCCGAGCAATACAAGGGTCAGGCGGTGGTGGTGGTCGGCGGCGGCGACAGTGCGCTGGAAGCGGCCATTGCCATTTCTGACCAGCCCGGCACCGACGTGATCCTTTCCTACCGCAGTTCCGCCTTCTCCCGCGTGAAGCAGAAGAACCGCATGTTGCTGGAGCAAGGCGAAAAAGCCGGCCGCATCAAGGTCATGCTCAGTTCCGGCGTGAAAGAAATCTTTGAGAAAGAAATCGTGATCGAGTCGGATGGCCAAAAGCAGACCTACAAGAACGATGCCGTCATCGTTTGTGCAGGAGGCTTGCTGCCCACGCCGCTGCTGCAGAAAGTCGGCATTCAATTTGAAACAAAGTTCGGTACCGAATAGTCCGATCGACCGGGCCGACCGTCGATAATGACGGAACTTTCGGCGCCAAACTCCCCCTATGAAACCCCTCTACATCGCTGGCCTGGTTCTTTTGATCCTTATTCTGGTGCTTGCACTGATCGGCACGGTGCTGGCACGCACCAACACCATCCGGGTCCGCACGGCTCCCACCTACACCCGCATTTGCACCATTCTGGTGCTTGGCGCCTATTACGGTTTGACCCATTTCGATTGGCCGGGAGTCCACCTTCGCGAGCTCGACTTCTGGTCTTTATTGGTCATTCTGGCTATCGGCGCTTATGCCCTAATCTGGGCCGCCGTGGCTTATCAGCTCAACCGGGTCGACAAGGGCCAGTTCGGCGACAGCTACATGTTGTCGATGCTCTACACCGATAGCCAACAGCCCCCCCTGGAAGATATGGTGGGAATCAAGCCACCGCCCGGCAAAAAGCCCAACTAACCCTTTTTTGTTCGTTGGCGAGGCGCTCTGGCGTAACTTTTGCTGGTTTATTCCGCAAAGCGCGTTTTACCGGTTGAAAATGTCGTCGTAAGCCAACAAAATGGGCGAAACTTACAATACCTTAAAGCGCCTGTCACGGGGATATCGTTAACTTACGGGGCGGCGCAGGGTGTTACCCAGGAATGCGCTGAGGGAAAGGGCTTTTGGCCAACAACATACATATGAGTACCGCTGCAGATCAGAAACCGGCAAAGCCAACTGAGGCAAAGTCTTCCGTCGAAGTACTGGCGGCAGATACCTTTGTCTATTTGGGGCTGGCCGTTCTTATTTGGGGTACTTGGCGCATCAGCCAGCTCGGCTTGTTTCAGTCGGGCGACGATACCGGCTACTGGATTGGCGTAGTCGGCGGCAGCATGATGGCGTTGTTGCTGTTTTACCCGCTACGCAAGTACGTTCGACTTGCCCAGAAGTGGGGCAACATCCGAATCTGGTTCTGGATACACGTGATTTTGGGCATTTTGGGCCCCCTGCTAATCCTGCTGCACTCCAATTTTCGTACCGGCTCCATGAATGCCGCCGTCGCGCTGTACAGCATGATTGTCGTCGCCGGCAGTGGCGTGGCGGGCCGCTTCATTTTCCAACGCGTCAACCGCGGCCTGCAAGGCGAGCAAACCGACTTGCAGACACTTTTGCGCAATGCGGGTCTGGACAAAGAGGACGCGCGCTCGCGGCTGGCTTTTGCGCCCACCGTTGAGCAACGCCTGAAAGACTTCGAACAGCGCGAACAAGATACCAAACAAGGCTGGGTGCCTAACTTCCGGGCCGTGCTGTGGTTGCCCATTCTGCAGTTCCTGACGTACCGCAAGTGTGCCGCTGAGCTGGAGGCGCTGCTGCCCAAAATGGCGGCCAGCCAGAACTGGAGCAAAGAAGACCTTAATCGGCGCCGGACCCGCGCCAAGAAGATGGTGGACCGCTACCTGAACTCGGTCGTTCGGGTTTCGCAGTTTTCGGCCTACTCATTTTTGTTTTCGCTGTGGCATGTGGCGCACGTTCCGTTCGTGTACGTGCTGGTCATTACCGCTTTGGTGCATGTGTACGCGGTACACGTGTACTAGAAAGCTGATCACGATGCAGGCCAAATCCCTCATTCAACGCGTCTGGAGACATGGTCTGTGGGCGGCGTGCGTGGCGGTTTTGGCTTTGTTGTTTGCCCCGGGAGTTCAAGCGCAGGGGATCGAGTCGGTCTTGTCACCGGGCAAGATCTCCACGCCCCACATCAAGTACGAAAACGAGTGCAAAGAGTGCCACGTCAAAATGGACCGCAAGGCGCAGGACGGGCTGTGCATGGGCTGTCACAAAGACGTGGGTGCCGATGTAAAGGGTGCGAAAGGCATGCACGGCCGCTTAGACCAGCCGGTGGTCTGCAAGAGCTGCCACACCGAGCACAAGGGCCGCGACCTGAAGAGTGCCGAGTTTGACCACAAGAAGTTCGAACACAACACCAAGACGGACTACACCCTGAAGGGCAAACACGAGAAGACGGATTGCGAGAAGTGCCACGTGGCCGGCAAGAAATTCCGTGAGGCGCCGCAGGACTGCAATACCTGCCACAAGAAAGATGACAAACACAAGGGCCATCTGGGCACCAAGTGCGCTGACTGCCACACCGAGTCCGACTGGAAAGAAGCCCGCTTTGACCACGAGACCACCAAGTTCCCGCTGACCGGCAAGCACGTGGATGCCAAGTGCACCGATTGCCACAAGGACAACGTCTACAAAGACACACCCAAGAACTGCTACGCCTGTCACAAGAAGAACGATGAGCAAAAGGGCCACAAGGGCCAGTACGGTGAGAAGTGCGACACCTGCCACGGCACCAAGGCCTGGAAGCCGTCCAACTTCAACCACGATGTGGACACCAAGTACGTTCTCAAGGGCAAGCACGGCAAGACGGCTTGCAAGGAATGCCATACCGGCAATCTGTACACCCAGAAGCTGAGTAACGACTGCTATTCGTGCCACAAGAAGGACGACAAGCACAAAGAGTCCCTGGGAACCAACTGCGCCGCCTGTCACATCGAAAAGGGCTGGAAAGAAACCGGCAAGTTCGACCACGAAAAGACCAAGTTCCCCTTGCTGGGCAAGCACGCCAAAGTGGAGTGCAAGGAATGCCACAAGAGCCAGATGTTCAAGGAAGCACCCAAGGATTGCATTGGTTGCCACAAGAAGGACGACAAGCACAAGGCCAACCTGGGCACGACCTGCGCCGACTGCCACAACGAAAAGGACTGGAAAGACACCCAGGGCCGTTTCAGCCACGACAAGACCAAGTTCCAGTTGCGCAACGCCCACGCGGCCAGCAGCGTGAAGTGCAGTGCCTGCCACAAGGACCTGGCCAGCTTCCGCGACACGCCGCTGCAGTGCTATAGCTGCCACAAGAAAGAGGACAAGCACGAAACCCAATTGGGCGAAAAGTGTGACTCCTGCCACAACGACAAGGCCTGGAAGGGCACCAGCTTCAACCATGGCAAATCGCGTTTCGCGCTGACCGGCAAGCACATCATCACGGACTGCAAAAAGTGCCACGAAACATTCCGTTACAAAGACGCGCCGCGGGACTGCTTCTCTTGCCATAAAAAGGACGACAAGCACAAGCAAGTATTCGGAGTGCGCTGTGATTCCTGTCACAACACGCGGGCCTGGACGTCATGGAGCTTTGACCATGACACCCGGACCAAGTACCGGCTAGAGGCGGCACACGCCAAGGCCAAATGCGAGGCATGCCACAAGCAGGTCGCGCCAGCGGACAAGGATTCGGCACCCATCAGCACAGCTTGTGTGTCGTGCCACAGGACCAATGACGTGCACAACGGCGGTTTCGGACCGCGCTGTGAGCAGTGTCACCAGGTCGAGAGTTGGAAAAAGGTAAGAAGTCGTATCGGGCAGCAGCAGGGAAAAGATAAATGATCCAAAAACACATCCATGCGGTATGCAGGCTCCTGGGGAGCCTGCTGGTATTTGTGCTGCTGCAATTGGGCGCTGCCGGTATGGTTCAGGCGCAGCAAACCGGGGCCGACTTTGACCACAGTGCCACTGGCTTTGTGTTGAGTGTTGCGCACCAAAGTGCCCGCTGCGAAACCTGCCACTTGAAGGGCGTTTTTAAAGGTACCCCCAAAGACTGCGCGTCTTGCCATGGCTGGAACAATCCGCGTGCCGCAACGGTCATGCCCATCTCCCATGCGCGTGGACACACCGCACCTTGCGAAACTTGCCACCAGGCTAGTCAGCCCGTGTTTACCTCGGCAGGCTTCCCAGCGACGCACATTCCAGTCGCTTCAACCTCGACGTGTGCGTCCTGTCACGTTACATCGGACTTCTCAGTCATGCCGTCCGTCACGGCAATCCATGCCAACGCGGCACCCTACGCAACCTGCGCAACCTGCCACGCTGACGCCACCCGTTATCCCATGAACCCGCCCATCGTGGCGCCTGGTGCCAACCACATTGGCATGAACGGCCAGAATTGCGATGCCTGCCACGTGGGCGCTGGCTCCAGCATTCAGCAGTTGCCAGTACGCGACGGTGCACGGTTCAGTGGCTCCTTGTTCAATCACGGTGGCGTGACCACGGGCTGCGCTTCTTGCCACGGCCCTGGCATCGGTGGCACCACTTTCCAGGGAATCACGAGCATCGTGGTGATGCCGGACTCCAGCATCCCGGGCCCGTTTTCGCATATCCCGAGTTCCACCACTTGTGAGGCCTGCCACGTCGGAAGCTTGCCAAGTGGACAGATTGCCGCCACGGCAACCAGAACCGTGCCTGGTACAGGATTCCAGTTACCCAAACCCACCTCGGCACAAATCCATGCGGGCGTTGCCTCCAATTGCTCTGCCTGCCACGAGACAAGTCAGCAATGGGTCGGCATGGACCAGTATCCGATTGCAGGTTACGGTGGCTTTCAGACAAGGCCCCAGTTAACTGCAGGTCAGTTCAATGTTGCTGACGCCAGCCACCCGGCAAGTGGGGATTGCTCGCAGTGCCACATCGGCATTTCGTTTGATCCGGCCAACCTCAAGTTGCCGGTACCTCATATTCCGTATCCCACTGGGATGCAGTGCGCTGCCTGCCACGGAAATTTTTCGCAGTTGCCCACCGTGACCGCGACCCACGCCAACATTTCATCGACAAGCTCCAACTGTGCCCAGTGCCACAGCACAGCAAACGCGGCCATCTACAACCAAAACATAACCATCAAGATCGTGTCGCCCCCGGACACTCACATAGCCATGGGTTCTTTGGGCTGCGAAAGTTGCCACGTGGGTGCCAATTCCAGCATGACTTCTACGCCGGTGACGAACGGCGCGAAGTTCAGCAACTCTGCCTTTAGCCACAGTGGCATCAGCACGGGTTGCGAGACCTGCCACGGAAGCACAGTCACGGCGGGCACCTTCTTCGGTGTGAGCCCCAAGACCATCGCCAGCCTGACGCCAGCCCACGTTCCCACCACCGCCAAGTGCGAAACCTGTCACGTGAACAGCATACCGAGCATGCTGATTCCAGCCAGCGGCGCTACCAGTGGCATGACCACGTTTGCCAACGCCCAGTTCAGCCACAGCGGCATCACCAGCGGTTGCGAAACCTGCCACGGCCCCAACGTAACCGGCAGCACGTTCTACGGTATCAACAACCTGATCGTGATGCCCCCCACATCGCCTGCAGGTTCGAGCTCGCACTTGCCCACCAGCACCACCTGCGAGAACTGCCACGCGGGTAGCGTGCCCACCACCCTGGTGCCAGCCAATGCCACCCTCAGTCTCGGCAACTCAGGCTTCCGCACATCTCCGCCCACAGCCGGCCAAATCCACAGTGGTGTAACCGGTGGTTGCAGCAGTTGCCATGACCAGTCCGCAGGTTGGATCGGTATGGATCTTCCCCAGTACCAGCGCAATCCGGCTGTCTATGTAAGCGGCGCGCCCAACACCCAGTACACCGGCTTCCAGACCCGGCCGCAAACGACGGCCACAGGCTACTCCATTGCCAACCCCGGCCACCAGGCGGGTAGTTTGGCAACGGCCGACTGCTCGCAGTGCCACGGCAGCTTTGCCTACTTTGGCCAACCCACGCTGCCCGCCGGCCACATTCCGTACGCCACCAACGCGGGCTGCACGGACTGCCACACCAACTGGGGCACCAGCCCGACCATCGACAAGATTCACACCTACATCCAGTCGACCAGCAGCAACTGCGCACAGTGCCACAGCGAGGCCAATGCGGCCCTGTATGCGGCAACCACGACGACGCGTCCGATCGTCACGCAGAACTCGGTTGCCAACCACATTCCGATGGGCGGACTGGGTTGCGAGGCCTGCCACGTTGGGGCGAACGCCAGCATCGTGACCACCCCCGTGGGCGCTACAGCCAAGTTCTCTGGCGCGGCGTTCAGCCATACCGGCATCAGCACCGGTTGTGCGGCCTGCCACGGCAGCTCAGTCACCAGCAGCACCTTCTATGGTGTAACGCCCAAAACGATCAGCAGTCTGAGTCCGCAGCACGTGCCGAACCCGGCCAACCTGGCCTGCGAAACCTGTCACGTGAATAGCGTGCCGTCCACGCCTATACCTGCCAGCGGTGCCACCGGAAGCATGACGACTTTTGCCAACGCCAAGTTCAGCCACAGCGGTATTACCAGCGGCTGTGCAGCCTGCCACGGTGACACGATAAATGGCAATAGCTTCTACGGCATCAGCAACATCATCGTGATTCCCCCGTCCGGAATCCCCGGCGCCGGCTCTCACCTGCCCACCACAGCCAGCTGCGAAACCTGCCACGCCGGCAGCGTGCCCACGACCCTGGTGGCCGGTAACGCCACCACCACCGCACCGGGTACCGCATTCCAGAACCCGGTGCCCACGGCTGCAATGATCCACACCGGCATCACCGGCGGATGCGCCAGCTGCCACGACACCAACTTTGTGTGGATGGGAATGAACAAGTACCCCATCACCACCAGCGCACCGTACACGGGCTTCCAGACCCGGCCGCAAGCTACTGCCGGCACCTTCCATGTGGCCGATGCTGCGCACCCGAATGGCGAGTGCTCCAACTGCCACACCAGCTTTGCCAACTTCAATGGCCCATCGGCCCCGGCTAACCACATCCCGTATGCCGCCAGTGCCCAGTGCTCCAGCTGCCACGGTGATTTCAGTGCCGTGCCCACGGTTGCGAAGATCCACGCCAACATCCAGTCCACCACCGGCAACTGCGTGCAGTGTCACAGCGTGACCAATTCGGCTATCTACAGCGCCAACATGCAGCAGGTCATCAAGACCGTGCCGGCCCAGCACATTCCGATGGGCACGGCCGGATGCGAGACCTGCCACGTCGGAGCCGGCTCCAGCATCGCCACGACGCCGGTGCCCGATGGCGCCTCGTTTGCCAACTCGCTGTTTAACCATACCGGTGCCACCGCAAGCTGCGCCACCTGCCACGGACCTTCAGTCACCGCGACCAGCTTTGTCGGCATCTTCCCCAAGACCATCGGTAGCTTGTCACCGGCACACGTGCCGACCACGGCCGCCTGCGATGTGTGCCACGTCAACAGCGTGCCCTCAGGACTGGTGCCCTCGGCCGGCATGACGACCTTTGCCAACGGCAAATTCAGCCACACCGGCATTTCCAGCGGATGTGCAGCCTGCCACGGCAGCGGCATTACGGGCAGCACCTTCTATGGCATTAGCAGCATCGTGGTGTTGCCGCAGACCAGCCCGGCGGGTACCGCTTCTCACATTCCGGCGCCCAACAACGAAACTTGCGAAGCCTGCCATAGCGCCAATACCCCCTCGGCCCTTGTCAGTGGCAATGCGGCCTCGACTGCGCCCGGACAGACCGGTTTCTTCTCGCCAGCACCGACTTCCGCGCAGATCCACTCGGCTGTAACCACCTGCGTCGCCTGCCACGAAACGACCATGACCTGGATGGGTATGTCCAAGTACCCGCGCGTACCATCGGTCAAGGTGACGGGTTCTGCAACGCCAACCCAGTACACCGGCTTCCAGACCCGACCCAGCACCGCCGGTGCCGGCAATTCGATTCAGGACGCCAGCCATGACCAGGGCGACCTGAGAACGCAGGACTGCTCACAGTGCCACAACGGCTTTAACTACTTTGGTACACCGGTAGCGCCGACCAATCACATCCCCTATAAAGCGGGCGTGTCGTGCGGAGCCTGCCACACCAGTTTTGCAACGGCGCCTGTGGCGGCTGGCAACTCGGCAATGCATGCCAACTTCCAATCAAGCACGACCAACTGTGCACAGTGCCATAGCGTGGCCAATGCAGCGTTGTATGCAGCCACCACCACGGCGCACCCGATCAAGACGCCTGGTGGCAACCACATCCCCATGGGCAGTCTGGGTTGTGAAAGCTGCCACGTGGCGGCCAACACCGCCACTTCGTTCACCAGTTTTGCCAATGGCTCCTTTAGTCACTATGGCATTAGCACCAGCTGTGGCAACTGCCACGGCATCAACGTGAAGTCCGACACGTTTGAGGGCCTGCCCGCCATCGTGGCCACCGGCACTCTGACGCCTGCGCACATTCCGGTGTCCAACAACATCTCGTGCGAGGTCTGCCACGCCAACAGCATTCCCACACAGTTGGTGCCAGCCTCGGGCTATGCGGGCACGCCGAACTTCAGTGGTGCCAAGTTCACGCACGCCGGTGTCCAAACAACCTCCACTTGCCAGGACTGCCACGGCCCGGCTTCTTCCGGAACTGCCTATGCGGGCATCAGCATCAATGCCATAGCCCGTATGCCGGTCATGACACCGGGATCGGCCTCATCTCACTTGCCCACCTCGTTGGTTTGTGCCAATTGCCACCAGGCCAGCACACCCGCCGGCCTTATCAATGGCGTTTACAACGGCACCACGCCCACCGGGTTCCGCCTGCCGGCGCCGTCGGCGGCCATGATTCACGCCGGGGTGACCGGTGGCTGCTCCACCTGCCACGACCAGTCTGTCGGCTGGGTGGGTATGGACCTGTATCCACGATCGCCTTCGAGTTACACCGGGCTGTCGACAACCCAATACAAGGGCTTCCAGACACGTCCCAAGGCCACGGCTACGGGTTATTCCGTTGGCAGCCCAAGTCACCAGACGGGCAATGCGGCAACCGGGGACTGCTCACAGTGCCACGGCAGCTTTGCCTACTTCGGACAGCCCACGCTGCCAGCCGCACACATTCCTTATGCGGCCAGTGCAAGCTGCAATAGCTGCCACACTAATTGGGGCGTAGCGCCGACCAGCGCTGCGATCCACGCCAATATCCAGTCGACCACGGGTAATTGCGTCCAGTGCCACAGCACAGCCAATGCGGCCAAGTACGCCTCTACCATTACCACTGCGGGTGGCATCAAGACGCCGAGTACTACGACGCCGGTGCACATTCCCATGCGCAACCTGGGTTGTGAGTCGTGCCACACGGCAGCCAACACTATGACTACCTGGACCAGTTTTGCCAACGCGCAGTTCAGCCACAGTGGCATGAACACCAACTGCGCGGAGTGCCACGGCAATGGCGTAGGCGCTTTTGAAGGCAACCCGGTAATCGTCAAGATGCCAGCCACCACGCCGACCAACACCGGCGCGGCGCACTTGCCAACTTCTACCGTTTGCGAAAACTGCCACCTGGGAACCATGCCCTCCACACTGGTTGCGGGCAGCGCCACCTCCGGCACCGGATTCCGCACACCGGCACCGACCGCGGTCCAGATTCACAACGGTGTGTCGACCTGCAATTCCTGCCATGAGAAAGACATGCTGTGGGTCAGCATGAACCAGTACCCGATTACGACGTCTGCGCCCTACAAGGGTTTCCAGACCCGGCCTTACGGCAATCCGGCGAACCCGAGCTTCACCATCAACGACGCTGCTCACCCGACCGGCGGAGACTGCGCCACTTGCCATACAGGCTTCACCGAGTGGAGAGCGCAAGTGGTTCCGAACAACCACAATCCGTACAAAGCCACGGCCACCAGTGATGCATGCCACAAGCCGGTGGCTGGTGTGACCAACTACTCGACCATGCCTTCGCTGCTGGACATTCACACCAACGCGCAGTCCACTACCGCCAACTGTGCGCAGTGCCACAGCGCAGCCAATGCGGCTAAGTACAACACGACTGTCATGACCATCAAGGCGCCGGATAGCACCCACATTCCGATGGCTGCACTGGGTTGCGAGAGCTGTCACGTGGGCACCGCCAACACCAGCATTACTTCAACCCCGGTGGGCAACAGCGCGTTGTTCAGCAACTCGGCCTTCGACCATGCCGGTTCGTCCACGGTGTGCGCAAGCTGCCACGGCAACAGCATCACAACCACCACTTTCCAGGGTGGTCAGGTGCCCAAGACCATGGCGGGTCTGTCGCCGGTTCACGTGCCCAACCCCGCAAACCTGGATTGCGCAGCTTGCCACACGGCAGTGCCGACCGGACAGGTGCGCCTGGGTACTGCAACCACCACCTTCGCTAACGGCAAGTTCAGCCATACGAACACCACCAGCAACTGCGCGCTATGCCACGGCGCTGGTGTTACGGGAAGCAGTTTCTTCGGCATCAGCCGCATCGTGGCGCTGACCAACTACACCGCGTCCTCGGGCACCAACTCGCATATCCCAGCACCTAACAACGCAACCTGCGAGGCCTGCCACCTGGGTAATACCCCGTCGACACCCTCTCCTGCCAATGCCACGACTGCCGCCGTGGCCTGGAATGGTGCCTCAGGCTTCTACACCCCGGCCCCCAACACCACGCAGATCCACTCGGCCATTGGCACCATTACCTGCGTAACCTGCCATGAAGCCGGCCTGACCTGGAGCGGCATGGCCAAGTACCCGCGCACGCCAGCGGTGCTGACAGCCAATGCCACCTACACAGGCTTCCACGGACGCCCGGTTGCCGGCGGTGCGGTCAATTCGATTGCAGACGCCAACCACCCGGACCAGACCAGCGGCGACTGTTCCAAGTGCCATGGCAGTACA
>ERZ1034363.214-NODE-214-length-40474-cov-7.750303_pt1 | contig 40474 bp, 38 predicted proteins | sample MGYA00520616_ERZ1034363 | MGnify/ENA primary metagenome ERZ1034363 (study PRJEB33736, sample SAMEA104284506) | Azolla filiculoides | biome: Urban; feature: Water surface; material: Ditch water | place: Netherlands | collected 2015-10-28 | depth 0-0.1 m ...
TCATCACGCACCAGCTGGAAGTAAGCATCTGCCTTATCGGCAGCAACACCCTTCAGCTTGTAGGTGACATCAATACCGTAGTCACCACGCTTGAAGGTCAGCGTCTTGGTAACCTTGCCACCATTGGCGGCATCGGCTTCAAACACCACGTCCAGACTATTCTGACCCGCCTTCAGTTCATTGCCGGTCGACACCTGACGCCACAGCGTTTTGTGGTTCGGCATACCATCACCAATCAGGCCGGATTGCGCGGCATAGTGGTGGGTCTTGCCGAACAGCTCAACATAGCCGGATTTATCATCGCCCTTGTGTTGAGTCAGTTCAAGATTAGTGATGTTGGCACCGGCCAGGCTAATCGTGGCAATGTATTCGTCTGTCTTTACCGTGATCGTTGGCGCATTCACCACCGCAGCCGGCTGTGCAACCGCCTTGTCGCCATTGCCATTGCCATTGCTGCGGGCAGGTACGGCGCTGCCATCTTTAGCGCGCAGATCCACGGAGCCCTTAGGAGAATCCGCCGATTGTGCAGCGGCCGGCGGCATATTGGCTGCCTTCTGCTCAGCTTTATGCTGGCCCCAGCCTTCCCAAAGCAGGAATGCGGAGATGGTGAAAATCAGGGTAAGAAATAAACGACGGTAATCCATGGTTCAGCCGATATAAGGTTCAAAAATTCGGGCATCACCCTAGTTTATCTACGGGCAACGCTACAAAGCATGCAAGGGTACCAGATTCAGGGCACAGGATCGTGCCCTCCGGGGTGGAAAGGGTGACATCGCAGCACTCTTTTTATCGCCAGCCATAACCCGCGCAAAGGACCATAACGCGTTAATGCTTCTGCCGCATACGCCGAGCAACTGGGATGAAAACGGCAACGCTGCCCCAGAAAGGGGCTCAGGGCATAGCGATAGACCTGAATCAGCCCTAAAAGAAGCTGCTGTATCAATTTGCCCGGCAGCGCGATGAGTTGTGCCAAAGGCCCGTGATTCATGTCGGTCGATCCTGCTTTTCTTTACGGATATGACCTGCCACGCGGTTCAGAATTTGCTGAATATCCGTGCGCAATCCAGTAACGATCTGCTGTCGAGTCGGCGCAACCTCGCCTTTTTTCACGCGGAAAGGCGATTCATGCAGCCGGATAATCCAGTCGCCCGCCGCAAAAGCTGTAGGTGTGGTGCGGAAATGCTCGCGCAACACACGCCGGATCAGATTTCGGCGCGCAGAGGCCGCAACCAAGCGTTTGGCCACGATCAGACCCAACCGGCTGGTCGACTGACTTTGTTCAATGAGTTCGATCTGCTCGTTTTCAGAGCACGCTCGAGATTGGCTGGGCTGATAACGATGTACGGTCAGCCATTGCCCTCGGCAAGCTTTGCGGGCATCAAATACCGCCTGAAATTCCGACGGCTTAAGCAACCTTGATGCCCTACTAAAGCAATAACGGGGTTGAGTTTTAGTAAAACTCACCGTAATTCCGAACCGGATTAAATAAGGAAACGTCTAATCCGATAACGCCCGGAAACCCGGACGCGTCGCACTTAGACAGACAGGCGCTTACGGCCCTTGGCACGGCGAGCAGCAATCACAGCACGACCACCACGGGTACGCGAACGAACGAGGAAACCGTGAGTGCGCTTACGGCGAACAACGGATGGTTGATAAGTACGTTTCATGACGGGGGCTCCCCAGAATCCAGTAAATTGCCAAAGAATCGCAGCGGTGCCGCGAAAAACCCGTGATTAAACAGGAATTTCCCTGTATCTGTCAAGCTATATCCTCAGCCACTGCTGCGCTGAATCCATGAATAGCGGATAAGAACGCCGGACAAAGCGGCTGGCTTAAGGTATCCTAAAAGGTTGCGTAATCTGCGGGCCTTGCCGCTAAAACTTGTCGCTTTCAGCGACTACCGGGTCTTTTGTCACATGAATCCATTCTGGAACTATTGTCTTGAAAAGCTGGGGGAAGAGCTTCCCGCCCAGCAGTTCAGCACATGGATTCGCCCGTTGCAGCTGGCCGCAGAACGGAACAGCGAAACCAATGAACTCATGGTTTCTGCGCCCAATCGCTTTATTCTCAAGTGGGTACGTGATAACTACCTGGTCACATTCCAGAAACTCGCCGATACTTTTTATGGTCAGCCCGTAACGGTTAATTTCACGATTGGCGCGGCGCAAGCCGCGGCCGATAGCGCACCAACACGTTCTGCAGCACCCTTAAATAAACCAGCCGCTGAACACGCTCCCGCTGCTATTAATAACCATGTGTCTAATGCACCACCATCGCCTGTAGCAGCACCCCAGGCCAAAGCCTCTGGTCAGGGCACGCGGTTAATGACGCATTTCACCTTCAATGAGCTGGTCGTTGGTAAAGCCAATGAATTAGCTCGGGCCGCCTGTATGAAAGTCGCTGAAGCGCCTGGCGGTGCCTATAACCCACTGTTTATATATGGTGGCGCTGGGCTAGGTAAAACCCACTTGATTCACGCCATCGGTAATGCCGTTCTGGCAGCAGACCCTACTAAAGTGGTGCGCTACGTCCACGCCGAAGATTATTACTCTGATGTGGTTCGTGCCTATCAGCAAAAAGCCTTTGATAGCTTTAAGCGTACCTACCGTTCGATCGATCTTCTATTGCTAGATGACGTGCAGTTCCTCAAGGGCAAAGATCGCTCTCAGGAAGAATTCTTTTATCTATTCAATGCCTTAGTAGAAGCACGGAAGCAGATTGTTATTACTTGCGATACCTACCCGAAAGCCATTGAAGGCCTCGAAGACCGGTTAATTACACGCCTGGACTGGGGGTTAACGGTACAAATCGAACCCCCAGAAACAGAAATGCGAGTTGCTATCCTCAAAAAGAAAGCGGAAACCGAAGGCAAAGTACTCGCCGATGAAGTGGCTTTCTTTATCGCCAAACATTTACGCTCCAATGTACGTGAATTAGAAGGTGCTTTGACGCGAGTTTTGGCCTTTGCACAGTTTCATGGACGTGAAATCACGTTAGAAACAGCAAAAGAAGCCCTAAAAGACATCGTTGGTGCCTACAATCGACAAATTACGGTAGAAAACATCCAGAAAATGGTCGCTGACTACTATAAATTGAAGGTTGGCGACCTTTATTCCAAGAAACGTAGTCGGATGATCGCGCGTCCACGTCAGGTCGCTATGTGGTTGTGTAAAGAAGTCACACCCCATAGTTATCAGATGATTGGCGAATCATTCGGTGGCCGAGACCATACTACAGTGCTTCATGCGGTACGAACCATTGAAGATATGCGTTCGAAGGATCAGCAAATCAATCACGACCTCCACGTGCTCCTACAGGTGCTCAAAGGATGATGTATAACTCATGTACAGTTCGTGGACGTTTTGTGGGTAACCTCGGGTTTTATCCAAAGGTCGTTTTTAGTCCCCTTTTCGTCAACCAGCACTCCCCTGGGTTTTCCTTAGGGTTGTACAGTCAGCAATCCCATGAATTTTCGTGAGAAAATCACCTTATCCACAGAATTGACCTGAGCTTATTCGTATTAGGAATTCTATATATGTTGTTATTAAAGACCTCTAGAGAAACACTTCTGGCCCCTTTGCAAACCGTATCAGGGATTGTAGAGAAGCGGCACACGCTGCCTATTCTTTCGAATGTACTGATCGAAAAGAAAGCGTCGATGCTAACGCTGGTGGCGACAGATATTGAAATCCAGATCACAACCGGCATTAGCCTTGAAGGCGGTGCTGAAGGTTCGGTTACGGTTGCTGCACGCAAACTGCAAGACATTCTGCGCTCGCTCCCTGAAGAATCGATGGTGAGTCTGGACCTGGACGAAAAGCGCTTAGTGGTTAAAGCCGGTAAGAGCCGTTTCTCGTTGCAAACATTGCCTGCGGAAGATTTTCCGCAGATGAACATGAATGCCGCTAACCCGGTGTCGTTTACTGTCACGCAGAAGTCATTCAAGCATCTGCTGGGTCAAACCCAGTACGCTATGGCTGCCCAGGATGTGCGTTACTACCTCAACGGTATGTTGTTGCAAGTAGAGGGTAATGCGTTGCGCTCAGTGGCAACCGATGGTCACCGCCTGGCATTTGCACAAGCTGAAATTCAGGAAAACCTGGAAAAGCAGGAAATCATCCTGCCACGTAAATCGGTTCTGGAACTGGCCCGTCTGTTAGCAGACTCGGAAGATCCACTGAACATTACGCTGGCACACAATCAGGCACGCTTCTCGTTTGGTGACGTGGTATTTGTTACCAAACTGATTGATGGCAAGTTCCCGGATTACACCCGTGTCATTCCACCATCATTTTCGAACGAACTGCCGTTGAACCGCATTGGTTTCAGCCAGGCCCTGCAACGTGCCCGTATTCTTTCAAATGAAAAATTCTCGGGTGTTCGTCTGATTCTCGAAGATGGCGTTCTGAAAATCAGTGCTGCCAATGCAGAACAAGAAGAAGCACAAGAAGAAATCGAAGTTGATTACAACGGTGAACGTTTAGATATCGGTTTCAATGTGAACTACCTGCTGGATGTACTGGGTCATGTCACCGACGAACAAATTGTCTGGCGTTTCAATGATTCCAATTCAAGTGCGCTCTTTGGTCCGGCAGATAACAGTACATTCAAGTACGTTGTTATGCCGATGCGTATCTAAGTCAGCACTGACAACAAAATACTCTGTTTGAATTACCTAAGTTGAAAACGATGGCCGAAAAGAAACCTACCGCAGCACCTGATTACGACGAATCCTCGATTCAGCAACTGGAAGGTCTGGAAGCAGTTCGTAAGCGTCCGGGCATGTATATCGGTGATACCTCCGATGGCAGTGGTTTGCATCACATGGTGTTTGAAGTGGTGGATAACGGTATTGATGAAGCCTTGGCGGGTCATTGCGATGAGATCGTTGTGACCATCCACGCCGATAATTCGATTTCGGTTAAAGATAACGGTCGCGGTATTCCAACCGGTATTAAATTTGATGACAAGCACGAACCCAAGCGTTCGGCCGCTGAAATCGTTATGTGCGTGCTGCACGCCGGTGGTAAGTTCAATCAAAACAGCTACAAGGTGTCCGGCGGTTTGCACGGCGTCGGTGTTTCCTGCGTAAACGCACTGTCGCAGTGGCTCAAGTTGGTCATTCGTCGTGATGGCAAAAAGTTTTTCATGGAGTTTAACCAGGGAAAACCGATCAATCGTGTCCTGGAAATTCAGAATGGTGTTGAAGTTTCGCCGCTACAGGTTATTGGCGAAACCGAGAACCGTGGGACGGAAGTACACTTCCTCGCCGATCCGGAAATTTTTGGTACCGTAGAATTCCATTACGAAATTCTGGCCAAGCGTTTACGCGAGCTGTCGTTTCTGAATAACGGCGTGAGTGTTCGCCTGGTTGATCAACGCACCGGCAAAGAAGAAGACTTTGCTTTTTCGGGTGGGGTCAAAGGCTTCGTTGATTACATCAACAAAAACAAAACGATTTTGCATCCGAATGTTTTTTATTCAACGGGTGAAACCCAAGCCGGTGAAGCGACGATTTCAGTTGAAGTTGCTATGCAATGGAACGACTCCTACTCGGAAAACGTCCTTTGTTTCACTAACAACATTCCGCAATCGGATGGTGGCACCCACCTGACCGGCCTGCGCGCTGCGATGACCCGTGTCATCAATAAATACATCGAAGAAAACGATATCGCTAAAAAAGCCAAGGTCGATATCACGGGTGACGATATGCGCGAAGGTCTCACCTGTGTGTTGTCAGTGAAAATGCCTGATCCGAAGTTTGCCTCGCAAACCAAGATGAAGCTGGTGTCATCTGAAGCCCGTCCGGCCGTTGAAGAAGTGGTTGCCCAGAAGCTTTCAGAATTCTTGCTCGAGCGTCCGGCCGATGCCAAGGTTATTACCGGCAAGATCGTTGAAGCAGCTCGTGCCCGTGACGCTGCGCGTAAAGCCCGTGAAATGACCCGTCGTAAGAGTGTGCTTGATGGTGTGGGTCTGCCCGGCAAACTGGCCGACTGTCAGGAAAAAGATCCGAGCAAGTGCGAACTGTACCTGGTGGAGGGTGACTCCGCCGGCGGTTCGGCCAAGCAAGGTCGTGATCGTAAGTTCCAGGCCATTTTGCCACTCAAGGGTAAGATCCTCAACGTTGAGAAAGCCCGTTTCGACAAGCTCATCGGCTCGCAGGAAATTGCCACATTGATTACTGCCCTCGGCACCGGTATTGGCAAAGACGAATACAAGCCAGAGAAACTCCGTTATCACCGCATTATCATCATGACCGATGCCGACGTCGATGGTGCACACATCCGTACGCTGCTGCTCACCTTCTTCTATCGTCAGATGCCGGAGTTGGTGGAACGTGGTCACATCTACATTGCCCAGCCACCGCTGTACAAGGTCAAGCACGGCAAGACCGAGCGTTACCTGAAGGATGATCACGAATACAACCAGTTCCTGCTGCAGATGGCGCTCAACGAAGCTAAACTGCAACCGGCCAAGGGCAAAGCCATCGAAGGCGACGCCCTGGGTGACCTGGCCCGTAGCTTCATCCTGTCCGAAGCTATCATCGATCGTCTGTCGTACCTGATTCATCCAGAAGTGCTGCATACCCTGGTCAATGACAACCTGACGATTGATCTGAGCGACGAGAAAGCCGCTCAGAGCGCCGCAAAAGAGCTGACCAAGGCCCTGGGCTCAGGTCCGGTCCGTGCGTCGCATGAGAAGCCTCTGGAGATCGTTCCTGCCTATGATGCCAACCGAGAGAGCTGGGTGCTTCGCCTTGAACGCTGGCACCACGGTAACCTCAAGCTCGGTTTGATCGATAATGAGTTCCTCAGCTCGGGCGATTACACCCAGCTGCGTAAAACCGCTGAATTGCTGGCCGACCTCACCAATGGTGGCGCCGTAGTGTCTCGTGGCGAGAAGCAACAGGCCGTAACCCGCTTCAGCGAAGCCATGACCTGGTTGTTCGGTGAAGTCGAGCGTGGCATCGGCAAGCAACGCTACAAAGGCCTCGGTGAGATGAATCCTGGGCAGCTTTGGGAAACCACGATGGATCCAACCGTCCGTCGTCTGCTCAAAGTCCAGATCGAAGACGCCATCGGCGCCGACCAGATCTTCTCCACACTGATGGGTGAGCTGGTTGAGCCACGTCGCGCCTTCATCGAAACCAACGCACTTACGGCGCGCAACATCGACGCCTAAGTGGTCGCTTTGCAAAACACGGCTCGCTGATCGCGGGCCGTTTTTGTTTGGGGCGAAGAGGCTACGAAGAGAAGAATTTTAGCAGCACGTTAACATCGTTTTCGCAGAAGATAAAGACAATTACAGATGAGCAAAGCCACTAAACCACTGAGTATCGAACGAATTTTGCAGAACCAGGGTTTTGGTGCCCGCAAACTGTGCCGTATTCTCGTGCGCAACGGCTCGGTTGTGGCTAATGGCAGCGTTTGTGAAGATCCTGACGAAGTTTTTCTTACTGAAGGGCTTACCCTGGAAGTTGAAGGCGTAGAAGGCGTATGGCCATTTTGTGATAAAGCCTACATTCTTCTTAATAAGCCAGAGGGCTACGAATGCTCTCGTGCGCCCAAGCACCACCCGAGTGTTTTGGCCCTATTGCCCGATCCGCTGCGCGCCCGGGATGTGCAACCCGTGGGTCGGCTGGATGTAGAAACTACCGGCTTGCTGCTGCTCACCGATGATGGGCAATGTATCCACGTGCTCACGTCGCCTAAACATGCTGTGCCTAAAGTCTATCGCGCCACCTTGGCCGAAGCGGCCGATCAGTCGCTCTGCGACAAGCTCCTGGCTGGGGTGTTGCTCAAGGACGAAGAAGAAACCATTGCGGCCGATGCGTGTCGTTTGATTGATCGATCCACCCTGGAAATGACCATCACTCAGGGCAAGTATCACCAGGTGCGCCGCATGATTGCTGCAGCCGGCAATCATGTGAATGCGCTGCAAAGAACCGCTATCGGTGATCTGGTTTTGCCAGAGGATCTGGCGCCGGGTGAGTGGCAATGGCTCGATAGCACGGGTATGCTTAAGGCAGGTTGGGCGCCTCGGTAAACGGGCGTTGGCAATGTTCCACGTGGAACATTGGCTGGCTTGTTTGGAGTTTCCCGGCAGAGACCGCAGGAGTGTTTCACGTGGAACATCAGGAATAATGGTTCGTTAGTGGGAGTATCGATATGGCCTCAATGACACTCACAGAAATGCGCTACATCACGGCGCTGGATAAAACGCGTCACTTTGGTAAAGCCGCGGAGGTGTGTCATGTGAGCCAGCCGACGCTGTCCGTCGCCATTAAAAAGGTCGAGCAACAGATTGGCGCACCCTTGTTTGAGCGGGGTGCCTCCGAAATCAGAGCCACACCCCTGGGTGAGCAGGTGGTTGCCCAGATCAAACGGGTACTGGATGAAGCCTTGCGGCTGGAAGAAATTGCCACGCAAAGTCGCGATCCGTTGAAAGGGCCGCTGCGGGTAGGGGTGATTTACACCATTGCACCGTATCTGCTGCCGGCCCTGATTCCGGTGCTGCACAGTCTTGCTCCTGATATGCCGCTCTTCCTGCGGGAAGACTTCACCGCCAATCTGGTGCCCATGCTTAAAGAAGGTGAGCTCGACGTGATCGTGCTGGCGCTCCCGGTGGATGCGCCCGGCATCGTCACGCAGCGGGTGTACGAGGAGCCGTTCCGGGTGGTGGTGCCGGCTGCGCATGAGTGGGCAAGCCGCAAATCAGTCCGGAATGACGAGCTGAATGGGCAGAACTTGCTGCTACTTGGGAGCGGCAACTGCTTCCGCGATCAGGTACTGGAAGCCTGTCCGCGCTTGCAACGGGCAGAAGGGTTGGCGGGTTCTCTGGAAGGCAGCTCCCTGGAAACCATTCGCCACATGGTCGCCAGCGGGGCGGGGATCGCAGTCATGCCAAGTTCCGCCGCCGATCCGTTGGTGGATCGGGAGCCCATGGTGAAGGTATTGCCCTTTGCTGAGGCCGCAAATAATGCGGCCGCTAGTAGCGCGTCGCCGTCAGCAGGTCGAACCGTGGGGCTGGCCTGGCGGGCAACATTTCCCCGACCAAAGGCCATCGATGCGGTTCGACAAGCCATCTTGGCTTGTCAGTTACCCGGTGTCAGTAAGGCGCTTTGAGTCACAACCTCAGATGTTTCACGTGAAACATGCCTGAGGAAAATACAGTTTAGGCCAGGCAGTCGTTCAGAATCTGGATCAAGGCAGTTCGATCCGGTGCCGGGCGCACCGGTGAAGTAGGGCGCTTGGCCGGTGCCCAGATCGGATCCGGAAAATGGCTATCGTCTGCCCAGCGCGGAATAATATGCCAGTGCACGTGAGGTACTACATTGCCTAAGCTGGCCAGATTAATCTTGGTCGGTTGCATCAACGTACGCAATGCAGACTCCACAACGCAAACAGCCTTCATCAAGGCGGAGCGTTCTTCAATCGGCAGATCAGTCATTTCTGCGGAGTGATGGTTCAGAATGACCCGACAAAACCCCGGCCACGCCGGATCGTTCACGGCGATAATTCGGTAGAGATCATTTTTGAACAGAATATCTTCACCGGCAGTCTGGCAAAGTGGGCAGGTATTTTGAGTCACGGGTTGTCCATATGCAATTCGTTATAAATCAATGGGTTGCGGCAACAAGACGCCGGTAAAATCGAAATGAGGCGTTTTTTTGAGCACCCCTAGGCCTTGGTATACCCGATGCTTAATTTTCAGCAAGGTCTTCCGGGCTGAAATTGACGATTTCATCCAGCTTTAACACCCAGCCGGCTTCGCCCGGAGTCAGTACGTAATATAACTGTCGTAATCCACCGGTCGGATTACTGTTGGTGTCTCCCGGGCGATAAATCGGGAATCGTCGCGCGAGTCGAGTTTCAACGACCGAAAATTCATCATGGCCCATATAGCCTGCGCTGGCTTCTTTGTCGTCCATGATATCTGGCATAAAAATCGCCGAGAGTGATTTCTTATGATTTGCCGCATAGCCGATAAAGTCGCCGTAACTCCCCGAACCCGCTGATGTCGTATACACCAGAATTTCTGGTGAGCCATCGGCGTTCATATCAGTCACTTCGGCTTCAACCACCCTGCCATTAATTTCCCGGGTGATCGGTTTGTTGTCGAGCTTTAGGCCCTTGGGCTTAATCGTCAGCGTATTGATCGAGCCCTTGTTCGTAGCGTGTACCTTAAAGCTGATGCCTTGCAATTCCAGGCTTTGGTCAAAGTCGGCCGCATAAGTAAAACTACAGGCAGTTGTTAGGTAGGTGGCGATAAGAATAGAGTTTGTTTTACGCATGAAATGTCGATCTTTGCTGAGTGTTAACGCTGGCCACCGCTAAATGAACGGGTTTCTCCGATGCTGAAAAGCATAAACTCATCCGGCGAAACGTTGGCGGCCTTTCTTGCCAGATCCAGGGCTACAGGGGGTTGGTCGAGAGATTCATCGCTTAACCCATCGAATGTTCCCCAGTGGATGCCGATGGCGCGTTTGGCTTTAACCGTTTTGAAGGTTTCAATCGCTTCGTGTGGGTCTATGTGCGCGCGCTTCATAAACCATCGTGGATCGTAAACGCCAATAGGTATGGCTGCGAGATCAAAACCGCCATGTGTTTTGGCGATGTCTTCAATATCAGGTGAGTAGGCTAAGTCACCGGCAAACCAGAACCGGAAGTTGGGCTGCTCGACGAGCCAGCTGCCCCACAGGGTTTTGTTGCGATCAAAGGGTGAGCGCGCAGACCAGTGTTGAACAGCGAGAAACTTGAGAGTGAAGGGCGTGCTTTTGCTAACAACCTGTTGGACTTCGTCCCAATCCATGGCGACCACGTTTGGATCGGGCCCGCCAATGCGAGCGCCCAGTACATTTTCGGCAAACCACAGGTCAACGCCCAGGGGGACATAAAACACGGGTGAGCCGCCCGCTTGTTGGGCCAGTCGACGAACCGTATCGAGATCCAGGTGGTCGTAATGGTTATGAGAAATGAAGACAGCATCGATATGTGGCAGATGAGCAAACGGAATGCCGGGGTCTTGCGCGCGTTTAGGGCCAAGCGGCGGAACAGGGGATGCGTACTCCGCATAGACGGGGTCAAATAGAAAGTTGTTGCCACCGCTTTGGTAGAGCAGGCTGGAATGCCCGATCCAGGTGACCTGTGCATCCCCTTGCGGGTTGTTCAGCCGGCTAGAGTTAACCGCCATTTGCGGTGTCGCTTTGTTGGGTGGCTTGGGTAGCCCTTGTGTTATTCGATCCCATTGCCAGTGCAGGAAGTTTTGGCTCCTGGATAGGTCTGCATAGCGATTCAGGAATCGGCCATCACTATCTTGGGTGGATGCCGCAAAGCTTGTCGGTGCCAGAAGAAGGCCCACAAGAGCGAGAGTCGTGCAACGATAATGCTGGTTCATACGCATGAGTTGTGGACGCGTGTTTTGCTGGATAAAATCGTAGCGCGAATTGCACTACAGCACACTACTTAATGAGAGATCAGCCTTGAAACACAATGACACCAGCACACCGTTAGTTCAAGTTGCAGAAGCCCTCGAGCGTAAAACGATTGCGCTAATTCAGCAAAAGAACTGGTTAGCGCTAGATGAGATGCTAGCACCAGAGTGCCAGTTTGTTACGGTAAACAGTGTTTACAGTAAGCTAGAAGCGATGCGGCTGATGCAAGATATGCACCTGGCGGCGGTAACGCTCAAGGGTTTTGATGCCAAGGCCGTGGGAGATAATCTTGTCGTGACCTTTCAGATGGCCTGTACAGAGCACGTTGCGGGCGAACCCCAGTCTAACGATTTCTCGCCACGTCTGAGTGTATGGAAGCAGCGCGGCGAGGGCTATGTGTGTATTGCGTATGCAGATATGAACCGGCCCTGACGCGTTGTTAATTAGCTCAGGCAGTAATTCTTATCGGGCTTCTTGAATTCGGGCAGCGGGTGGCTGTCGTTCATTTCCAACTGGTTGATCTCGATGGTAGTGCAGATGGCATCGAGCGCCAGATCATTGGGGGCGGTGCCAAACGGTTCTTCAATTTCTTCGGCAACGTATTCCAGCGATAGAAAGGTGTACGAGATAAATACCGAAATCAGCGGTGTTAGGTAGCGCAGATCATCGACAAAAGCGAAGGGCAGTATGGTGCAGAAAAAGTACACGGTACGGCGCAGGATGAGGCCGTAGGCATAAGGGATTGGGGTGTTCGAAATACGTTCGCAGGCGCCCTGGATGTGCGCCATTTCACCAAGGTTCCTGTCAATGTCGGCGAAGATGATGTCGCTGATCTGACCGCTGCGATATTTTTCGCCTAACCAGCTACCCAGCAAGAGCAGAATGCGGTTGGTGCGTAACGGGCTGTTGAGCACTTCCGTGAGATAAGGCTCGGGTAACAGGCGTTCGAGATCGTTGCGCGCATCGGTGCCACGCAGCTGATGCTTGAGGCTCCAGCTAAACGCGGTGAGCAATTGCGATACCAGGCGGGCATCGTCTTTGCCCGGTAGAACGCCCTTCACCTGCCGCGTAATCGAACGGGTGGTAATGAGGAGCATGCCCCACAGGCAGCGGGCCTCGTTATAACGGGCGTAGCTGGTGTTGGTTCTGAAGCCCAGGAAGATGGCGATGGCAATGCCGACCAGACTGAAGGGTGCCGTGGTGAGATGCAGCCCCAGGCTATCGTAATAGGGCAATAGAATCACGGCACCGACAGACAACATCAGGTTCAGCATAAGTCTGGACATGATGTTGGGGAGTACAGACCCCCGCCAGCTGAATATGGAGAAGAACCAATGCTGATGTGGACGAACGATCAAGATTGGCTCCTTACTGTTTTATAGCAACACACGCTCGATGCTGCCGCTATTGGCTGTCTTCACGTAATCTGCCATCCAGTTCTCACCTAGAATGCTCTTGGCGAGTTCGATGACGATGTAGTCGGCATCGGTGTCGGCATCATCACGGAAACGTGACAGACCCTGCAGGCACGATGGGCAGGAAGTCAGAATTTTTACCTGACCATCAAAGCCATCCGCACGTAGCGCATTGGCACCCTGCTCCATCTCTTCCTGCTTGCGGAAGCGGACCTGGGTCGAAATGTCCGGACGCGTTACCGCCAGCGTACCCGATTCGCCACAGCAACGATCATTGAGTGGCACGGCCGTACCCATCAACTCGCTCGTCACCTTGAGTGGCGCATAGGTCTTCATCGGGCTATGGCAGGGGTCGTGGTACATGTAGCGCGTACCTTCAACGCCATCCAGCTTCACGCCCTTCTCCATCAGATATTCGTGAATATCGAGCAGGCGGCAGCCCGGGAAAATGCGCTCGAACTGGTACTTCTGCAGCTGGTCCATACAGGTGCCGCAGGACACGATCACCGTTTTGATATCCAGATAGTTCAGCGTATTCGCCACGCGGTGGAACAGCACGCGGTTGTCGGTCGTAATGAGTTGACCCTTGTCTTCGTGGCCGCCGGCTGTTTGCGGATAGCCGCAGCACAGGTAGCCCGGCGGCAGCACCGTCGTGGCGCCCACTTCGTAGAGCATGGCTTGTGTGGCCAGGCCCACTTGCGAGAATAGACGCTCCGAGCCGCAACCCGGGAAGTAGAACACGGCTTCTGATTCTTCGGCACTCAGCTTCGGGTTACGAATGACCGGAATCACCTTATCATCTTCAATATCCAGTAACGCCCGTGCAGAGCGCTTGGGCAGATTGCCCGGCATTGGTTTATTGATGAAGTTAATGATCTGCGTACGCACCGCCGGTTTGTGCACCGTGGCCGGAGGATGCGCCACCTGATCCTGGATCAGATGCAGCGACTTGCCCAGCTTGTAGAGCTTGTTCTGTGCCGCATAACCAAAGCGGATCATCACCTCGCGGATGCCTTTGATAAACATCGGGTCCTTGACGGTGAGGAAGGTCATGGCCGCAGCGGTGCCCAGATTGAACTTCTGCTTGCCTTGCTTGCGCAAGAGATTGCGCATGGCGATGGTGACATCACCGAAGTCGATATCGACTGGGCAAGGTTTTTCGCAACGGTGGCACACCGTACAGTGGGCAGCCACATCATCGAACTCGGCCCAGTGCGCTAGCGAGACACCGCGTCGCGTCTGCTCTTCGTACAAGAAGGCTTCGATCAGCAGCGAGGTGCCCAGAATCTTGTTGCGTGGCGAATACAGCAGATTGGCGCGTGGCACATGTGTCGAGCACACTGGTTTGCACTTACCGCAACGCAGGCAGTCTTTTACCATCGCCGAAATTTCGCCGATGCCGGACTGCTCCATCACAATCGATTCGCTACCGATCAGGTTGTAGCTTGGCGTGTACGCCATATCCAGATTGCCACCGCGCATCAGTTTGCCGCGGTTGAAGTGGCCTTCCGGATCCACCTTTTCTTTGTAGGCCCAGAATGCGGCCATCTCATCATCTTGCAGATAGTCGATCTTGGTAATGCCGATGCCGTGCTCGCCAGAGATCACGCCATCCAGCGAACGAGCCAGCAGCATAATGCGGTCGACCGCCGCGTTGGCGGTTTGCAGCATCTGGTAGTTGTCGGAGTTCACCGGCAGGTTCGTGTGCACGTTGCCGTCACCGGCGTGCATATGCAGCGCCACGAACACACGGCCGCGCAGCACTTCCTTGTGGATAGCATTAATGCGATCCAGAATCGGGCGGTAGACGTTGCCGTCAAAAATGCTTTCCAGCGCGGGTTTGAGTTCCTGCTTCCACGACACGCGCACGCTGTAATCCTGCAGGCGGTGGAACAGTACCGGATTCGCCGCTTTGTTTTCCAGCGGGCCAGCCACTACGCCGAGGGTGGCGAATGAGGCTTCGGCTTCGCCGAGCGGCGTGTCTAGATGACCCAGCAGCCACTGCCAGCGGGTACGCACTTGTGCCACGGCATCCAGCGCCTGCTGGGCGCGGTCTCCAATGAGCACATCTTTGCCCACATTGGCATCGCCGGCATCCAGCGTCAGGTTGCCGCCCAGATAATTGCTGAGGGTGTCGCACAGTTCCAGCTTATTGGCGATAGAGAGTTCGATATTGATGCGTTCGATACCGTCGCAGTAATCACCCATGCGCGGCAGCGGAATCACCACGTCTTCATTCAGCTTGAAGGCGTTGGTGTGTTTGGAAATCGCGGCAGTCCGCGAACGATCCAACCAGAAATTTTTGCGTTGTTCCGGGCTTACGGCAATAAAGCCTTCGGCCGCGCGCAGATTACACATGCGCACCACATCCGACGCTGCCTGCATCACCGCCTGTTCGTCATCGCCGACCAGGTCGCCGATCAGCACCATCTTCGGGCGACCGTGGCGCTTGGCCTTGGTCGCGTAGCCGACGGCTTTGAGATAACGCTCGTCCAGATGTTCTAAGCCGGCCAGCAGCACACCCAGATCGCGGCCGCCGCCATTCGGTTTAAAGTAATCGGTAATTTCTACAATGGCCGGCACGGCTTCGCGCACCTGACCAAAAAACTCCAGACACACCGTACGCGTATGCGCCGGCATCTTGTGCAATACCCAGCGGGCTGCCACGATAATGCCGTCAGTGCCCTCTTTCTGTACGCCCGGCACGCCACCAAGGAACTTATCGGTGACGTCTTTGCCCAAGCCTACCTTACGGCAAGCCGCGCCCGGCAGCGAGAGAATCTCTTCGCCGAGTTGTTTCTTACCCGTGGCATCAAAACGCGTCAGGCGGAAGCGCACGGTTTCCTGTTCGTGAATCTTGCCCAGGTTATGGTCGAGGCGTTCCACCTCCAGCCAGTTACCATCCGGCGTCACCATCTTCCACCAGGCCAGATTATCGAGTGCGGTGCCCCACAACACAGCCTTTTTGCCACCGGCATTCATGGCAATGTTGCCGCCAATGCACGAGGCTTCGGCCGAGGTCGGGTCGACAGCAAACACCAGGCCGGAGCGTTCAGCTGCTTCCGACACACGCTTGGTCACCACACCTGCGCCGGTGCGCACGGTGCCTACCTTGTGGTCAACGCCCGGCAGCGTGACAAACTCCACCGGCGCAATGTCGATGAGTTTTTCGGTATTGATCACCACCGAGTCAGCGGTGAGCGGCACAGCACCACCGGTATAACCGGTACCGCCGCCACGCGGAATAATGGTGAGGCCGAGCTTGATGCAATCGCGCACCAGCGGGCCGATTTCTTCTTCGGTATCCGGGTAAAGCACCACAAAGGGGTACTCCACACGCCAGTCGGTGGCATCGGTTACGTGCGATACGCGGGCCAGGCCATCAAAGGCGATGTTGTCTTTACGTGTGTGCTTGGTGAGTGCGCGCAGCACCTTGCGGCGGCGTGCGGCACTGGTGTCCAGGTGTTTGGCAAAGCGGGTGATCGCCTCACCGGTGGCCTTGAGCAGCTGGGCTACTTTTTCGTTACCGTCACGACGCTTTTCAATTTCAGCCAGGCGATGACGCAGCGCCGAGATCAGCGCGGTTTGGCGCTGACGATTCTGCAGCAGATCATCTTCCAGGTACGGGTTACGTTGCACGACCCAGATATCACCCAGTACCTCGTAGAGCATACGGGCTGAGCGGCCGGTCACCCGCTCGCTACGCAGCGCGTCCAGAATCGCCCAGTTTTCCTGGCCGAGCAGACGGATTACGATCTCCCGGTCGGAGTACGAGGTGTAGTTATAAGGGATCTCGCGAAGGCGTGCGTTCATGATATTGCGCTCAGGCTTTTGGGCATGAATTAAGGGGGATATTGTAGCGCATCGGTATAATGGAAAGCCGCGCCAGAACTCTTTTCTGGTGCGCTTTTTCCAAGATTTCAAACGCCGCTATGACCGCAAAAACAGCAGGGCCTTTCCCATTAACAGACTATCTGCGCCGCATCGAAGCGGCCGAGGTCTACGACGTGGCCATTGAGTCGCCGCTGGATTTTGCGCCCAACCTCTCAGCCCGTATCGGCAACCAGGTGTTCTTCAAGCGGGAAGATCAGCAGCCCGTGTTCTCGTTCAAGCTGCGTGGCGCCTACAACAAAATGGCCAAACTCTCGCCAGAAGCGCTCAAGCGCGGTGTGGTAGCCGCTTCCGCCGGTAATCACGCCCAGGGTGTGGCGCTGTCGGCCCAGAAACTGGGTTGTCGTGCCGTCATCGTCATGCCGACGACCACGCCGGGCATCAAAGTGGATGCTGTGCGTTCGCGCGGTGGTGAAGTCGTGCTCTTTGGTGAATCGTTCGACGATGCCTACAACGAAGCGTGTCGTCTGGAAAAGGAAGAAGGCCTGACCTTTGTGCATCCCTTTGATGATCCGGATGTGATTGCCGGCCAGGGCACCGTCGGTCTGGAGATCATGCGCCAGCACCCCAAACCCATCGACGCTATTTTCTGTTGCGTTGGTGGCGGTGGTCTCATTGCCGGTGTGGCCGCGGCCGTTAAACAGGTGCGTCCTGAGATCAAGATCATTGGTGTCGAAGCCGTGGATGCCGATGCCATGACCCAATCGCTGGCCGCTGGGCATAGTGTGCGCCTGGAACAGGTGGGCCTCTTTGCCGATGGCGCTGCCGTTAAGCAGGTGGGCGACGAATGTTTCCGCATTGCCGAAACCTATGTCGACGAAATGATCCGTGTTGATAACGATGCCATCTGCGCCGCGATCAAAGATGTTTTTGAAGATACCCGTTCAGTGCTGGAGCCCGCCGGTGCGCTGGCCGTGGCTGGCATGAAGGCCTGGGCGGCGCGAAATAAGGCACAGGGTAAAACGCTGGTGGCCGTGGCCTCGGGCGCTAATATGAATTTCGATCGTCTGCGCTTTGTGGCTGAGCGTGCCGAACTCGGGGAACAGCGCGAAGCCATTCTCGCCGTTACCCTGCCGGAAAAACCGGGCAGCTACCGCAAGTTCCTGTCGCTGCTGGGTAACCGCAGCATCACCGAATTTAACTACCGCTTTAATGATCCGGCGGCCGCCCATGTGTTTGTGGGGATCAAGATCGCTAATCGTGCCGAGCTCGCTGCCCTTGTAGACAAGCTGAAGGCCGAAGGCTATGCCACGCTGGATCTGACCGACGATGAAATGGCCAAGCTCCATGTGCGCTACATGGTGGGCGGCCATACGCCTAAATCAGCGGGTGCGCTCAACGAACTGGTGTACCGTTTCGAATTCCCCGAGCGGCCAGGTGCGCTCATGAAGTTCCTCGAGAACATGAGCGCGGGTTGGAACATCAGCTTGTTCCATTATCGCAATCACGGGGCAGACTTTGGCCGTGTACTGGTAGGCTTTCAGGTACCGCCGAACGACATGCTGGCCTTTGATGCATTCCTGGCTGGTTTGGGCTATCCGTTCCGCGATGAACGTGAGAACCCGGCCTATCGTCTGTTTTTGGCCTAATCGATAGCGTCCGAAATGTTCGACATCACCATTTACATGCTGGCCGGCTCGCTGGTGCTGATGGGCTGGTCATTGTGCCGCCTCTTGCCACGCGTGCCGGATTCTGGTGGTGTGCGCGGGTTGCGTTTCTGGTTAGCCCTGTTGCTCGTCGTTGCCTTTGATCGGGCGCTAAATACCGCCTTCTTTACAGTGCAGACCACGCTCTACGATTCATCCGATGCGCTATTAAGCCTCGGCGAGGCTGCGCTGCTCTTCTTGCTCACGGAGGTCGCGCTCAAGCAAGCAAGCGCCGCTGTTTAAAGCACCAGCCCTTTTTCGGTAATCCAGCCATCCAGCGGCACATCGTGCGCCTGCGGATGTATGTCGTCCAGCTGCTGCCCGGAAAACAACACGCCAATCGTTTTTACGCCGGGCATTAAAGGCAGGGTGCGGTCGTAGTAGCCGCCGCCATAACCGAGGCGGAAACCTGATTTATCCAGCCCCAGGCACGGAATAAATACCTGTTTGGGCACGACGCGGGTAGCCGGGTCGGCCGGGGGGGCGTAGATACCCGCCTCGTCCATCGTCAGCCGCACATTCGGTTGCCACAAATAAAATTCCAGCGGCGCGCAGGGTGTAACCACGCGTGGCAGACACACCGCCACGCCCGAGGCATACCACTCATGCATCAGCGGCTGGATATCCGGCTCTTTGCTAATCGGGTAATAAAAGGCAAAAGGCGACGGGGTCGGATGAAAATGCTCTTCCAGCATGTCGCAGATCTTGCGGCTAAAATCAGCTTGATCCTGAGTCGCCAGCTGACGGCGCCACGCTTTCATGCGCGTACGCAACGTACTGCGATAGAATTTTTCATCCGTTGGTGTCGACATAAGTCGGACACTAGCACACTGCTGATCGAATTTTCTTCTCTGGTCCTAACGATGCCCTTTGCTGTTTCTGTACGATTGCCTGCGCTATCCGTCACCTTCAAACGTGCGCTGGCCCTGAGTCTGCTGGCCTTTGCGATGAACGCAACGGCACAGGATGCGACCTATCTCAGCGCCCGTGATGCGGTTAAAAATGGCCAGCTAGGCAAAGTGGAGCAACTGTATCCACAGCTCAAACAGCACGAACTGGCGCCCTACGTTGAGTCGTGGCTGCTCAAGCCGCAACTCAGTACCGATAGCCCGGAAATCCGCGCCTTCCTTAAAAAGTACGATGGCGAGCGTCCGGCAGAATTGCTGCGGGCGGACTGGATTCGCGCTCAGGCCAAACAAGGTAATTGGACTCTGGTCGCCCAGCAGGGTGTGTTGATGCTGCAACCCGAGACAGATGTGCAGTGCTATGGCTTGCAACCCCGTGTGAACAATGGCGATAGCGCTGCGCGCGATCAGGGCAATGTGCTGTGGACCACCGGGGTGGATTCACCGGATGCCTGCCAGGGCCTGTTCGATGCCATGTGGGCCAACGGTTCGCTCAAAGCCAGTGATGGTTGGGCCCGTGCCCGTCGTCAGGTGGCCATGAACAAACTGAATCAGGCACGTCAGACACTCAGCGTCATGCGCGTTAATGTGAATGATGCCGCCGGTGGCCTGGACGCCGTGCTCAGCCGCCCGGTGATTTATCTGGAGCGCATGGGCACGCCGAACGACGACACTCAGAAAGAACTCGCCACCCTGGCGCTGGTGCGCATGGCACGCAATGAGCCAGGCAGCGCCGGGTCAGCGGTCAAACGCTATGGCAGCAATCTGGATAAAGCGCAGCAGGAATATGTGTGGGGCATCATCGCTTGGCAGTTGGGCATTCAGCAAAGCCCGGAAGCGCTGGACGCGGCAAAACGTAGCGGTACCGTGTTGTTGCCGGACGACGCTATGGCCTGGCGTATACGCGTGGCGCTGCGGGCACAGGATTGGAGCCTGGTGCGCAAAGATATCGAAGCCATGCCCGAACCCATGATCAACTCACCGGAATGGGTGTACTGGCTGGGCCGTGCCTATAAAGCCCAGGGCAAAGACGGTGCCGCCGAAGACCAATTCAAAAAGATCGCCGGCCAACCTAATTTCTATGGGGTGCTTGCTTCTGAAGAGCTCGGTGGGCGCGCCAAGTTGCCGACTCAGGCATCGCCAGCCACCGCTGATGAAATTCGCCAGGTTGAGCGTCAGCCCGGTATTCGCCGTGCCCTGGCTATGTACCGCCTGGATCTGCGCCCCGAGGGCGTCAAGGAATGGAGCTGGGCCTTGCGTGGCATGAACGACCGCCAGCTGCTGGCCGCCGCTGAACTGGCCCAGCGCAACCAGATCATCGACCGTTCGATCAGCGCAGCAGACCGCACCAAAGAAGAGCACAACTACAAACTGCGCTTCCCGACCCCGCATTCCGACAAAATTGTGCCGCATTCCGATCGTCAGAACCTGGATAAAGCCTGGGTTTATGGCCTCATGCGCCAGGAAAGCCGCTTTGTGACCAACGCCAAATCCAACGTCGGCGCGGCCGGCCTCATGCAGGTGATGCCCTCCACCGGCAAATGGGTCGCCAACAAGATCGGCGTCAAACTGGGCCCGGGCGATCTGCACGACCCCGATACCAACGTCATGCTCGGTACCACCTACATGCGTCTGGTACTGGAAAGTCTGGACAATCACCCGGTACTGGCCTCGGCGGCCTACAACGCCGGCCCCGGCCGCGCCCGCAAGTGGCGTGATGTCAAACCGCTGGAAGGCGCCATATATGCCGAAACCATCCCCTTCTCCGAAACCCGGGACTACGTAAAAAAGGTGATGAGCAACGCGGTGTTCTATCAGACAGTCATGACGGGCAATACCCCATCGCTTAAAGTCATGCTCGGCACCATTGCGCCAAAGGCCAGCAAAGGCGATTCAGCCCCAGAACTGCCCTGAAATGGCATAAAATGATGAAATTAGCGATTAACTACTGATCAGACGATCGACCAAGGAAGACTCATGCTGAAGAACCACAAAATTCTCCTCATTGGTGGCACCGGTTTTGTTGGCCGTCATCTGGCCCGTGCGCTGGTCGAGGCGGGTGTGCAAGTCACTATCCCGACCCGTCGTTACGAAAAGAATCGTGACATCACTATGCTGCCCAGCGTGATCCTGGTCGAAGCCGACATCAACGAAGCGGGCGTACTCGAACATCTGGCCACCGGTAAAGATGCGGTGATCAACCTCGTGGGCATTCTGCATGGCGCAACACCGGCCATTCCTTACGGTAAAGAATTTGCCGCGGCGCACGTTGAGCTCCCGAAAAAGATCGTGGCCGCCTGTAAGGCCACGGGCGTCAAGCATCTGGTGCATATGAGCGCCCTGCACGCCAGCAATCGTGCCCCATCGGAGTATCTGCGCTCCAAGGCCGCGGGCGAAGCCGTGATCAACGAATCCGGTCTAATCACCACCATCTTTCGCCCATCCGTTATTTTCGGCATGCGCGATGCCTTCCTGAATATGTTCGCCAAGTTGCTGCGCACGTTTCCGATTCTGCCGTTGGCTGCTGCCGGCGCACGTTTCCAGCCAGTGGCCGTGTCGGATGTGGCCGATGCCTTTGTACAAGCGCTGACCAACCCCAGCATGCAGAATAAAACCTTTGATCTGTGCGGCCCGAAGGTCTACACACTCAAAGAACTCGTGGCCTACACCGGTGAAGTTATTGGCTTTAAGCGCAAACTGATTGAACTGCCTGAGAGCCTGGCCTATGTGCAGGCAGGCTTCCTATCGTTGTTGCCAAACCCGATGATCTCGCAAGACAACCTGCGTTCCATGGAAGTGGACAGCGTGTGGACACCGGATTGCAAAGCGCCAGCCGGTTGGAATCCACAGCCGCTGGAAGCGGTTGCTCCTGTATATCTGCTCGATAGCGGTGATGCGGCTCAGCTGGCCGAATACCGCAGCCGCGCCGGTCGCTAAGCGTTTTAAACAACCGCGCCACGGCTGAGAGACCCTCGTCGTGAAAATCTATGTCGTCGGTGGTGCTGTTCGCGATCGCCTGCTCGGGCTAAGCCCGGGCGATAGAGACTACGTGGTGGTCGGCGGCTCACCTGATGAAATGATCGCCGCCGGATATCAACCCGTGGGCAAAGACTTCCCCGTATTTCTGCACCCTAAAACGCATGAAGAATATGCGTTAGCACGCACCGAGCGTAAAACCGGCCACGGCTATCATGGCTTCAATTGCTATGCCGCGCCCGATGTCACGCTGGAAGAAGACCTCATGCGTCGTGACCTCACCATCAATGCCATGGCTGAAGATGATGCCGGTAACGTCATCGACCCGTATGGTGGTCAGCAGGATCTGCACGCCAAAGTACTACGCCACGTGAGCGAAGCCTTCACCGAAGATCCGGTACGCATTCTGCGCCTGGCACGCTTTGCAGCTCGATTCCCGCAATTTAGTGTGGCGCCGGAAACACAATCGCTTGTGCAAAGCATGGTGCAATCGGGCGAAACCAAACATCTGGTGGCGGAGCGTGTCTGGCAAGAGCTATCACGTGGTTTGATGGAGCAACAACCCGAACGTCTGTTCGAGGTGTTGGATGCCTGCGGTGCGAGCGCGGATCTGTTCCCCGAATTCCCAATCGTTAGCGGCCGGCTCAATGCTGCTGCGAGCGCCAACTTGTCCCTTCCCGTACGCGCGGCTCTCTGGTTGGCCGAGTGCAACCCGGAACAGGTGTCAGCATTAGCCGAGCGCTTGCGTTTGCCCACCGATTGTCGCGATCTCGCGCTGCTGCTCACGCGCTATCGCATCGCGCTCATGAAACCCGAGGCGCTCAGTGCCGAAGATCAACTCAACACGCTCGAACGTTGCGACGGCCTGCGGCGGGCAGATCGCTTCAAGCAATTACTCACTGCTCTGCCGCTGCTGGGTGCAACGCCCGCCATCGCAGAACGCTGGTTGCAAATTCAAAACGCGGCGGCCGGCGTCGATGCCGGCGCTATCGCCCTATCGGTGCGTACGCAAGAACACATCGCCACACGCATTCGCGATGCCCGGATCGAAGCCATCCGCAACATCGCCTAAGGAAACACCTTGTCAGACAACGCCCTTTCTCTTGAAGTCATCAGCCGCTACCCCAGCAAAGGCAAGCGCCGCACGCCATTGCTGTTTGTGCATGGCGCTTTCACCGCGGCCTGGTGTTGGTCGGAGCATTTTCTGGATTGGTTTGCCGAACGCGGTTGGCCGGCGCATGCTGTCTCTGTGCGTGGCCATGGTGGTAGCGAGGGACATGAACTGCTGGGTCAGTGGGGCATTGATCACTACGTCACCGATGTTATGCAGGTGATCGAAGAACTGGGCGAAGCACCGGTGCTGATCGGTCACTCCATGGGCGGTTTTGTGGTGCAGAAATGTCTGGAGCAGCAAGCGTTCCCTGCGGCTGTGCTCATGTGTTCGGTGCCCCCTAAAGGCTTGCTCGCCAGCTCCCTGTCGATGATGTGGTCTCACCCGGATCTCATGGGTAGTTTGTCGCAGCTCATGACCGGCGGCCCCGTTGATATCGACTCACTTAAAAACGCCTTGTTCGCCCAGCCGGCATCTATGACCGATCTACAACGCTATCTGATGCTGTCTCAGGTTGAGTCCCAACGCGCTATCTGGGATATGACCATGTTTAACCTGATTAAGCCAGAGAAGCTCAACCCCGGGCCCAAGCTGGTTATGGGTGCAGAGTTGGATCACATAATTCCCGCCAATCAGGTACGTAGCACCGCTGAAGTCTACGGCGTAGAACCGGTCATCTTCCCGGGCATGGGCCACGGCATGATGCTGGAGCGGGATTGGGAGCACGTTGCCAGCGTACTCAACGACTGGCTCATGGCTGTTGTGCCAGATGCACCGAAAGCTAAGAAATCGTAACCTGTTCAGCGCAGCGCTTAATGGATAGCTTACTGACGGCGGTCTTTGCGAATCCATTGGCGCAAATATTTGGCGTTTTGGCCTACGTTGCGGGCTTTTCCTTGCCGAGGCAAGGTATCGCTAGCGTTAACAGAAGCAGCGCCAGGGCGAGACCGGCATAAGGGTGCACGTTCGCAACAAGTGCTGCGCAAAGGGCGCCGCTTGCTACAAAAAGACCGATCGATAGCAATCGTCGCCGCCAGCGTTGATGAGCGCGGCCGTGCAGAATCGTTTCTGAAACAAATGCCGTCAGCGTCATGGTCATCAGATTGGTGGCCAGATCAGGGAGACCATGAATACGTACGATCGCGCTGTGAATGCCCATGGCAACGCATAGCAGCCCGACCAATGCCCTGCCGTGATACTCGGATGCCAGTACCGGATCGATTACCGGTAGCAAGAGTGCAAAAGCAAGTAGGCACCAGACCAAGCTGTAACCGGCCACGGCTTGTTTGCGCTGCGTGACATGCTTGAGTACGAATGTGCCGATAACTACACCTATGATGAAGGCAAGAACAGCCCGAACAAATTTTCCTGAGCTGTCTAAGGGGTGTGCCGTGCCGGCACTGATAGACATCATCATGAGGTTGCCAGTCATCATTTCTGCAAAGACACCATTCAGCACCATGAAGCAGGTAATGTCGATCAGACCACAAACGCAGGTCAGTAAGTAAAGACCGTGCTTGTATTGCAACAGACCGGGAGACCGCATAGGTTGCCTATAAGGTATGCGAGCGATCGCTGCGGATAAAGCCGGGGATGCGTAAGTTGGCCGGTAGACCTTTGCTGAGCAGGATCACTTTGAAGAACTCGCCCATTTCAGCCGGCGACAGTAACGTTTGCACGGCGTGCTGCATGCGCACCGATGCCGGGGTCATCTGGCTGGGGTCGGCCGGTTGTTCGGCGGCGAGTAAATCAAGCAGCCCGGCGTCCATGAGCCAGCCGGCCTGGCTGCAGTACCCGGACACGTCTAGCCCGGCATCAAAACCCGCTTCGGCAATGGCCGTAAAGTCGACGTGCGCGGTAATGTCCTGCAGACCTGGCCAGTAATACGGGTCGGGATGCGCACGGTGGCGGTAGTGGCACATCAGCGTGCCGTCGGTGCGTTCGTGGTGATAGAACTCGTGGCGGGGAAAGCCGTAGTCGATGAGCAGCAGCGCACCGCGAGTGAGCCGTTGCGCCAGCGTGGTAATCCAGGCCGGGCCGGCTTCGGGGATTTCGGTGGTGTAGTCATCAGGCCATGCGTATTTGTCAGCGAGGGCGCGGATGTGTGCCGCCCGTTCCGCGCTGGTGTCACCTGCTGTGGCGACAAAACGGATGCCGCCTTCAATGGTTTCGATGCGCACGCCCATGCGTTGACCTTGTCCGTCTTGCCAGTGCACGATTTCGACGGGCATGGCATCGAGCACTTCGTTACCGACCAGTACGCCTTCAATCTGTTCGGGTAGGCTGTTCAGCCAGTGAATACGATCCATGAGATGTGGCACCGTGGCCTGCAGATGCTGGCGCTGACGCTCAGCCAGTTCGGCCGAGAGTTCGAGTATGTCGTATCGCTCTGGCAGTTGGCCCATGGCTTCGAGTGCCTGGAGCAAATCGCCCGCCAGTTTGCCGGTGCCGGCACCGGCTTCGGTAACGATGGGTTTGCTGGTAGCCAGGATGGGGGCGATGGTGTTGGCCAGCGTGCGGCCAAAGAGCGGGGTCATTTCAGGGCCGGTCACAAAGTCACCCGCGGCGCCGAACTTATGGGCGCCACCGCTGTAATAGCCCAGACCCGGGGCGTAGAGCGCCAGGGCCATGAATTCGCTAAACGGTATCCACCCGCCGGCCTGGTCGATAGCGGCCATGATGGTTTCGCACAGCGCCTGGCTGTGCACCTGTGCGGTGGCATCGGGTTGTGGCAGGGGGTCCTGGCCGCGGGGTGAGGCAGGCTGAATGATCGGGGGCAGAGACATAGGGCTTAGGCGGATAGCAGTAGAGCAGGAGGATAGCGCATGCGACAATACGCGTCATTCTTATTGCTGTGAACGCCCAATTCTCGTGACTGATACCGCCAAGCTGCCGACCGAAGCACCCGTGATGCTGATCACCGGGTCGGCACGCCGTGTGGGCGCGGCGATTGCCACGGCCTTGCACGCCAGCGGGGCACGTATTGCCTTGCATACGCGGCAATCAGTAGCGGATGCCGAAGGGCTGGCCGCGCAGCTTAATGCCGTACGTGCCGATTCGGCTTCGGTGCTAACGGCAGATCTACTGGATACGTCGACCATCGCACCGTTGGTGGCTGAGGTGGTGGCACGTTTTGGTCGACTTGATGGCCTGGTCTGCAATGCGTCGTCTTTCTTTCCGACGCCGCTGGGGCAGATTAGTGAGGCTGACTGGCACGATCTGGTGGGCAGCAATTTCAAGGCGCCGCTCTTTCTGGCACAGGCCGCGGCACCCCATCTGCGGGCGGCGGGCGGTTGCCTGATTAATATCACTGACATACATGCCGAGCGGCCGCTAGCGGGTTACCCGCTGTATGCGGCAGCCAAGGGTGCCTTGCTGACGCTGACACGTGCGCTGGCCATTGAGTTGGCACCCGAGGTGCGGGTGAATGCCGTGGCACCGGGACCGATACTCTGGCCGGAAGATGACCAGTTTGATGCGGCTGAGCGCCAGGCGATTGTGCAACATACCTTGCTCAAGCGTGGCGGTACGCCGGAAGACATCGCCCGCACCGTACGTTTTCTGATGCTGGATGCGCCGTACATTACGGGGCAGGTTATTAATGTTGATGGGGGCCGCAGCGCCCACCTTGCTACCTAAAGTTTTTGAATCATGCCTAATCAATCTCCCGAAGAACTTTCGCAAAACATACAGAAGCTCCGCCGTTTTATTGAAAACCGTGTGGGCAAGGCCATTGGCGATTACAAGATGATCGAAGATGGCGACACCGTAATGGTGTGTCTGTCGGGTGGCAAGGATTCGTACACGTTGCTCGATGTGTTGCTGGCGCTGCGTAAGCGCGCCCCGATTGATTTCCGCATCATTGCGATGAATCTGGATCAGAAGCAACCGGGCTTTCCGGCCGAGGTGTTGCCGAACTATCTGGAAAAGCTGGGTGTGGAATACCGCATCGTGACGCAGGACACCTACTCGATTGTGAAAGAGAAGGTACCAGAGGGTAAGACGACGTGTTCGCTCTGCTCCCGCTTACGCCGTGGCATTATCTACAAGACAGCGAGTGAGCTGGGCGCCAACAAGATTGCGCTGGGCCATCACCGTGATGACATCGTGCACACCTTGTTTTTGAACATGCTGTTTGGTGGCAAGCTGAAGGCGATGCCACCGAAGCTGGTGACCGATAACGGTGACTTCATGGTGATTCGTCCGCTGGCTTATGTGCCTGAAGCAGACATCATCCGCTACGCCCGCGGCGTGAACTTCCCGATTATTCCGTGCAATCTGTGTGGCACGCAGGAAAACCTGCAGCGCCAGAAAATCCGCGAGATGATGGCCGACTGGGATGCGCGTTACCCGGGTCGTACCGAGTCAGTCATGACGGCGATTCAGAACGTGGTGCCCTCACATCTGGGCGATCGCAGCCTCTTTGATTTTGAAGGCCTGCAAGTGGGCAACGTGGATTCGATTCCCGGTGGTGGCGATATTGCTTTTGATACGGAGAGCTACGATGCCGAGAGTTGCGAGACGCCGGCGCTGGGCGATCAGGAGCAGATCATTACGTTTGGCGCGAAGCCAAAGCCCTAGCGGCTTAGATCGACGGGTCGTCGTACTGGCCGGGCTGGATCGTATGTGTCGGATCCAGCGCTAGCGCACGCTGCGCACTCTTGGCCGCAACGTCTTCCTGGACAAGTACTTCCTGTTGCTGACGCGATACGAATTCTTCTAGGCTATCGATGCCGCGGAACTGCAGGATGGTATTGCGTACGGCAGCTTCGAGCAGCACAGCCAGGTTGCGGCCGGCAGCCACGGGAATGTTGACCTTGCGGACAGGTACGCCCAACACTTCTTGCGTCTGTGCTTCAAACGGCAGGCGCGGTGTATCAATATTTGGTTGCTGACGATGCAGGTGCACGATGAGCTTGAGGCGCATCTTGCGACGGGAAGCTGTTTCACCAAAGATGGTGCGGATGTTGAGCAGGCCGAGTCCGCGCACTTCGAGAAAATCACGTAACAGGCTGGGGCAGCTACCAAAGATCACGTTTGGCGCAACACGGGTCAGTTCGACGACGTCATCAGCGACCAGGCCGTGGCCGCGCGAAATCAGTTCCAGTGCCAGTTCGCTTTTACCCGAGCCGGAGTCGCCGGTGATCATGACGCCCATGCCGAGCACGTCCATGAAGACGCCGTGCAGATTAGTGTTGGTGCCTAGTTTTCTGGCGAGGTAGTGGCGCAGCTGATCAATCACGACCGAGCATGACAGCGTAGAAGAAAACAGCGGCGTGCCGGTTTTTTCACAGGCTTCGCGCAGTTCGTCTAGCACGGGTAGATTGTCTGCGACGATGATGGCGGGCGGTGCCGCCTGGCAAAGGTCTTCGAACACGGATTGACGACGTTGGGCACGGGTACGCAATGCCCACTTCTGTTCAGCGCTACCCACAACCTGTAGTCGATCGGGGTGAATGATGTTCAGGTGACCGACGATGTCTGAGCCGTACGCATCTGTTTCGACCAGGCGGATGCTGCGGTTACAGCCAATGCTACCGACCCAGCTAAGTGCCAGCCGATCCTTGTAGGATTCGAAAAGCTGCGCGACGGTAAGTTCTTTCATGGTGCCTGGGCTAATCAGCCGTGGTTGCTGGTGAAGAGATTCAATACTTCTGCGGCATCGGTGCTGCTGCGCAGTTTTTCGCGGAAATCCGGATCAGAGAAACCCTGAGCCAGTTCGGAAAGTAGTTGCAGATGTTCTTCGGTGCTCTGTTCCGGGACGAGCAGGAAGAACACCAGATCCACCGGGCGGTTATCCGGCGCATCAAAAGGGATGGGGGTGCCCAGGCGATAGAACATGCCAGCAACTTGCTTGAGGCCTTTAAGGCGGCCGTGTGGAATGCCCACGCCCTGACCCAAGCCGGTTGATCCGAGCTGCTCGCGCATCTGCAGGCAGGTTTCGATCAAAGGGCTATTGATGCCGAGACGCTGGCCAAGCGCGAGAGCAGCCTCTGCAAAGAGGGCTTCTTTGGTAACGGGTTTGGCCGTCAGGACAATCGCATCCTGCGTCAGTAGTTTGGCAATGGCGTTCATTGAATTAAAAGGCGGGCGCAATAATGTGCCCGCCTATCCGTAAAGGTTATTCTTCTAAATGGCTGGCGACCGAATGGCCCCGTCCGTGATCCTGGATCTTCTGCTTGTATTTCTGGACCTGACGGTCAAGCTTGTCGGTGAGGTCATCTACCGCAGCATACAGGTTCGGGTCGATACTCTCGACAAAAATATCTTTGCCCGGAACGTGCAGGGTAACTTCTGCCTTCTGGTTAAGTTTCTCGACGCTCAACACGACATGCATATCGATGACGTGATCGAAGTGGCGTGTGACCTTTTGCAACTTCTGGCTCACGTATTCGCGGATGGCGGGGCTAACTTCCAGGTGATGACCACTGATTTGCAGATTCATACTGCCTCCTCTAAAGGGTCTTGCGCAAACTGGCGGTGGGGAGACCCATCGCCTCACGGTATTTTGCTATGGTCCGGCGTGCTACGACAATGCCTTCGGCACTAAATTGATCACAAATTTGTTGATCCGAGAGCGGTTTTTTGGGGTTTTCACCCCCGATCAACTGCTTGATCCGGGCTTTAATGGCGGTGGCGGAGGCGGATCCGCCATCATCCGTGCCGACGTGGCTACCAAAAAAGTATTTAAATTCAAAGACTCCGCGGGGGGTGGCCATGAATTTCTGGGAAGTCACCCGGGAGATGGTCGATTCGTGCAGGCCAAGTTGGTCGGCAATCTCGCGTAAAACCAGCGGACGCATGGCCAGCTCACCTTTTTCAAAAAAAGCGGCCTGTTCACTCACAATTGCCTGGGCAACGCGCGCAATGGTTTCGAAACGCTGCTGGATATTCTTGATCAGCCAGCGGGCTTCTTGCAGTTGGCCGGTGAGTCCGCTGTGACCACTGTTCGTCTGACGGAGTAGCCCGGCATAGAGGCGATTGACCCTAAGGCGAGGCAAGGCATCCGGGTTGGTGGTTGCCATCCAGTGGTCAGCACCGTCGCTCTGTGTTTTGCGCACGAGCACATCGGGAATGATGTACGGACTGGCATCGTCGAGGAAGCTGCTGCCCGGGTGTGGATTCAGACTGCGGATGAGCGCCTGGGCATCGCGCAGGGCTTCGTCATCCGCACCGGTTTTACGACGCAGAAGCGTGAAGTCACGTTGTGCCAGGGCAGGCAGGTAATCGGTGACCAGAGTGCGCGCCAGATCGGCGCTTGGATCAGCCAGATCTTTCAGTTGCAGCAGCAGACATTCTGTCAGCGTGGTGGCACCAACGCCCGGTGGATCGAGTTCCTGTAGTCGGGTAAGTGCTGCCTCAAGCTCGGCCAGCGTCACGGTTTCGTCTTCGGGCAGCGCTTCCAGAATTTCTGCGAGTGAACTTGTCAGGTAGCCGCGTTCGTCCAGTGCTTCAATGAGAATGCGCACCAGCGCTTGCTCGCGCCAACTGCAACGTTGCAGCCCAGCCTGGGTAAGGAGGTGTTCGCGTAGCGTGGTGGCGCTGCTGTTATCGGATTCGTAGTCGCTATCGCCGTCATCACCGCCAGAGCCTGTGTAGGTGTACGGGCCTTCGTCCATATCCATGGGGCTGGATTGCTCAAAGGCTTCGGCGGTGTCGGTCATGCCTTCGTTGGCATTGTCGCTACGCTCGTTGGCTGAGTCATTGAAGTCGTTGCCAGACTCGTGTGTGAATTCCTGAGCGGCGCGTGTGCTCTCTGCGTGCTCTGAGGTTTCGGCGTTGCCGTTGTCTCTTTCACCCTCGCCCTCTTCCGCCTCTTCGCGTTCGAGCATGGGGTTTTCTGCCAGTGCCTGGGCAACCTCTTGTTGCAGTTCGACCGAGGACAGTTGCAACAGCCGGATGGACTGTTGCAGTTGCGGGGTCATTGTCAGGTGCTGCGTGCCCTTGAGTTGCAGGCTGGCCTTCATGCTGTTCCGATGCGGTGTGCTACGGGGGGCTGCTAAGTGTTACAAGCAGTCATAGTTACAGGCGGAAATGTTCGCCCAGATAAACCTGACGGACGGCTTCGTTGTTGATGATTTCATTCGGGGTGCCGGCAGCAAGCACGGTCCCTTCGCTGATGATGTAGGCGTGATCGGTAATACCCAGGGTTTCGCGCACGTTGTGGTCGGTGATGAGAACACCAATACCGCGCTCTTTGAGGAAGCGGATGATCTTCTGGATTTCCAGAACGGCAATCGGGTCGACGCCGGCGAAAGGTTCATCGAGCAGGATGAAGCGTGGCTTGGTAGCCAGTGCGCGGGCGATTTCTACGCGGCGGCGTTCACCACCGGAGAGTGCTGCGGCACGGCTGTGACGGATGTGCTGGATAGCCAGCTCGTCGAGCAGTGTTTCGAGACGGTTACGCTCTTCGTCAGCGCTGAGCTTTTGGAGCTGCAGTACGGCGAGGATGTTTTCTTCAACGGTGAGCTTGCGGAAGACGGAGGCTTCCTGCGGCAGGTAGGAGATGCCCATGTGCGCACGTTGGTGAATCGGCAAGTGCACAAGTTCTTCACCGGCCAGCGTGATGTTGCCACCATCAGCGGGGACCAGACCCACCACCATGTAGAAGCAGGTGGTTTTACCCGCACCGTTAGGGCCGAGTAGACCAACAACCTGACCCGCAGCGACATCGAACGACACGTCTTTGACGACGGTGCGTTTGCGGTACACCTTGCGCAGGTTGCGGGCGGAAAGAATGGCGGGTTTGGCGTCAGTCATAATGGTGTGCGGATGTGATTGAGCGGAATGTTCAGGCGGTAATGGTATCGGACAGATCGTCTTCGTTAGCGGCGCCGCCGCTGCGGATAACCTGCTGGATCACACGCATGGCAAAGCCACGGGTGGCCAGATGGCGGATCTGTTTCATGCGTTCATTGATGTCGCGGGGTGCCTGGCCGAATTTCTTGAGCCATAACTCGCGACAGCGTGACAGTTCGTCCGGTTGCTCGGCGATGACGGCGGCGATGGTGTCGCGGTCGATACCCTTTTGCGCCAGTTCCTGTTGCAGGCGACTGTTGCCATAGCGCGGCGCCCGCAAGCGGGTGCGCATTTCGGCGTAACGATCATCGGAGAGCATCTTCCGCTTTTCCAGATCGTCGAGCAGTGCATTGACTTCGGCTTCAGTGGGCGGGATGACTTCTTCAACCACGGCAAAGTAGGCGAAGTCGTCATTAGCCCCTCTGGCCGACCGGCGTGCCGGTTTCGGCATGGGCTTCGTCATCAGCTTGCTGGCGAGTTCCTGACGTGAGTACTCGCGCCGCGCCAGTAAGCGCAGCGCGCGAGCACGCAGGTCGTCAGCCGTGGCAGCCAATCTCTCTCTTACGCCGCTCTATTTAAGCGTCGTCTCCGTCATTGTTAACGGCTTTGCCACCACCAATGGTGATGCCAGCCGCTTCCATGATTTTGGCTTCGATTTCCTTGGCCATTTCCGGACGGGTCTTCAGGAACTCGCGGACATTGTCTTTGCCTTGGCCGATTTTTTCGCCGTTGTAGGCGTACCAGGCACCGGCCTTGTCGACGATCTTGTATTCGACGCCCAGCTCGATGATTTCGCCTTCGCGCGAAATGCCTTCGCCGTACAGAATGTCGAAGATGGCTTCGCGGAACGGCGGTGCAATTTTGTTCTTGACGACTTTGACGCGGGTTTCTGAACCAACGACTTCGTCGCCACGCTTGATGGCGCCGATACGACGGATGTCCAGACGCACCGATGCGTAGAACTTGAGGGCGTTACCACCGGTGGTCGTTTCGGGGTTACCGAACATGACACCGATCTTCATGCGGATCTGGTTAATGAAGATGACCAGTGTGTTGGTCTTCTTGATGCTACCGGTGAGCTTACGCAGTGCCTGGCTCATCAGACGGGCGTGTAGACCCATCATGGAGTCGCCCATTTCGCCTTCGATTTCAGCGCGCGGTGTGAGTGCGGCTACCGAGTCAATAACGATGATATCGACGCCGCCGGAACGTACCAGCATGTCGGCAATTTCCAGACCCTGTTCGCCGGTGTCCGGTTGCGAGAGCAGCAGGTTAGGAACGTCGACGCCTAGTTTGCTGGCATAGCCAGGGTCGAGTGCGTGTTCGGCATCGATAAAGGCTGCAGTACCACCGGCACGTTGTGCGGCAGCAATGACCTGCAGGGTCAGCGTGGTTTTACCCGACGATTCCGGGCCGTAGATTTCAACCACACGACCGCGCGGCAGACCGCCGATACCGAGTGCCATGTCGAGACCCAGCGAGCCGGTCGACACGGATTGAATGCCTTGATCAATTTTTGCGTCGCCCATCTTCATGATGGCGCCCTTGCCGAATTGCTTTTCGATCTGGGCTAGCGCGGCACCGAGTGCCTTGACCTTGTTTTCGTCCATGGTGACTTCCTTTTGAGAGATTGGAATGATTATTGCACACCATGAGAGTCTCACCAGGTGAGCCTCTGGTGCATTGTTTGAAAATATATTTAAAAGCAGCAGGTTGAGCGAGTGGGCCGGCAGACCGGTACAATCCGCGGCCATGTCTTCATCGCCCGGTAACTCCATTCCAGCAGGTCTGAACCCGCGTCAGCGGGAGGCGATTGCCTATCTGGACGGCCCGTTGCTGGTGCTGGCCGGTGCCGGATCGGGTAAAACCCGGGTGATTACCGAAAAGATCGTACATCTGATCGAAACTTGCGACATCAAGCCGCATCAGGTGGCGGCGATTACCTTTACCAATAAGGCCGCGCTGGAGATGTCGGAGCGTATCGCCAAGCGCATGGCGAGTGCGTCAAAAGGCACGCCCAAAGGCCTGACGATTGCCACCTTCCACTCGCTGGGTTTGCGTATGGTGCGTGAAGAGGCCAAGACGCTGGGTTATAAGCCGGGCTTCTCGATTTTTGATTCGGCCGACTGTCTGGGCATTATTAATGAGCTGAGCGGCACCACGGATAAAGCCAAGTTGCGTTGGCTGCAGACGACGATTTCGCTGTGGAAGAACGGGCTGCTGAGCCCGGTGGAAGCCGCCGCAGCGGCGAAGGATGAAGAAGAGGCTGTTGCCGCCCGCATTTATCGGGATTACGCCAATAGCCTGCACGCCTATCAGGCGGTAGATTTTGATGACCTGATCCGCTTGCCGGTGACCTTGCTCCAGGACAACGCGGACATCCGCCAGAAGTGGCAGGATAAGTTCCGCCATATTCTGGTGGATGAATACCAGGATACGAATACGGCGCAGTACCGCTTGTTGCAACAGCTAACGGGCGTGCGTGCATCGTTTACGGCGGTGGGGGATGATGACCAGGCGATTTATGGCTGGCGCGGCGCCGATGTAGAAAACCTGCGTCGCCTGACGGAAGATTTTCCGCTGCTCAAGGTGATCAAGCTGGAACAGAACTACCGTTCTACCGGCAAGATTCTGGAAGCAGCCAATACGCTGATTCAGAATAATCCGAAGTTGTTTCCTAAGTCTTTATGGTCGGAGCATGGCCCGGGCGCCAATATCAATGTGATTGCCTGTGGCGAAGGTGAGGCCGAAGCTGAAACCGTGATCATGAAGCTGCAGGGGCATCGCTTCGAGCACCGCGCCAAGTTCTCTGATTACGCCATTCTGTACCGCAGTAACCACCAGGCACGTGTGTTCGAGCAGGCTTTGCGTCAGCAGCGCATTCCCTATGTGCTGTCCGGCGGGCAGTCCTTCTTCGATAAGGCCGAGATCAAGGATCTGCTGGCCTATCTGCGTTTGCTGGTGAATGACGATGATGACCCGGCGTTTATTCGCGCGGCCACCACGCCGCGTCGTGGCATTGGCAGTCAGACCTTGGCCACCTTAGGCCGTTATGCCGCCGAGCGCGAGATCTCGTTGTTTGCGGCGCTGTTTGAAGAAGGCTTTGCTGCTCAGGTGAATAGCCGTGTGCTGCAACCGCTGCGTGAATTCGGTGAGTTTATTAATCGCTTTCAGTGGCGGGCGCAACGCGAGTCTGCCGCGGACGTGTTCCCGGATATTCTGACGGCCATCGATTACGAAAACTGGCTCTACGATCAGGAAGAAGCGCGTGCTGCCGAAACCCGTTGGGGCAACGTGCAGGAGTTTCACGCGTGGATTACCAAGAAGAGTGATGACGACGGTAAGACATTGGCTGAGATCGTACAGACCATGGCGCTGATGTCTTTACTGGAACGTCGCGATCAGGGCGAAGACTACGATGCGGTGCAGCTCTCGACGCTGCATGCGGCCAAGGGGCTGGAGTTTGGCCATGTGTTTCTGGTGGGTGTAGAAGAAAATATTCTGCCGCACCGGGAGTCGCAGGAAGCCGAAAAGCTGGAAGAAGAACGGCGCCTGATGTACGTGGGTATTACGCGCGCACAGCGCAGCCTGCATATCACCTGGTGCGAGAAGCGCCGTCAGGGTAAAGAGCTGATGCCGTGTGAGCCATCACGCTTTATCCAGGAGATGGGTTGCGAAACGGCGACCTCTGCCAGTAAGACGGTGGTCGAAAAATCGACCTCAACGGCCAAGCTTGATTTTCTGAAAGCGATGTTGCAGAAAACCAACCCGGACGAGCCGATCGCCTAAGCACAAAAAAGGGACGCCGTAGCGTCCCTTTTTACTGGTGCGGTTGTGGTTACTTCGAACCGTCTACCATGTACTGAACGCCGGCCTTGACTTCATCGTCGCTCAGGCTGGCTGCGCCACCGCGAGCTGGCATGGAGCGGATACCGTTGATGGCATGGCTAACCAGTGTTGGCATGCCTTGCGCAATACGTGGTGCCCAGGCAGCTTTGTCACCGAACTTCGGTGCGCCCAGTACGCCAGCGCCGTGGCAGCCAGCACAAACGGTGTTGTAAACCGTCTTGCCATCTTTAACGCCACCATCACCACCGCCGGCTTGCATTTCAATCTTGGCGACTGGTGCGATGCGTGATTCCACATCGTCAGCTGCGCCACTGCTGCTGCCCTTACCCATCATGGAGAAAGGGACAACGACGGCAATAAGAACCACCGCGATAGCGATGGAGAGATACATCAATTTGCTGCTGGGATTCTTGTCGGCCATGATCGATCCTGTGAGCGAAAAATAAATGGGCGTAATTTCTTAATTATAACGGGAACTAAACCGCTTGGGGGCTGCTTTGGACAGTCCGTGTAAAAACGGCTAGACTTCGCCCGCACGCGCTCGTAGCTCAGTTGGATAGAGTATTGCCCTCCGAAGGCAAGGGTCGCACGTTCGAATCGTGTCGAGCGCGCCAGAATTCTGGCCAGACTGGAGACGGCGGGATGGACCGCACCGAACGCTTCTATCGTATTGATCAGCTGCTCAACGAGCAGCGGTGTCTACCATTTGAAGCGATTCAGGAGGCGTTGGGGGTATCCCGCGCCACGCTCCGCCGCGATATGCAATACCTGCGAGACCGCCTGAACGCCCCGATTATCTATGACCGGATGGGCGGCGGCTATCGATTTGCGCAGGAAGCGGGCCGTGCTAGCCCGGTGTCCGGGCACAAATACGAATTACCAGGGCTCTGGTTTAACGCCAGTGAAATTTACGCGTTGCTGATGATGCAGCAGTTGCTCAATACCGTGCAGCCAGGGCTGCTCGGGCCGCATATCGCACCGTTGCAATCACGCCTGTCAGCCTTGCTGGGTAGCCAGCAGAACCGCCCGGAAGATATTGAAGACCGCATACGCATTGTGCATACGGGGCAGCGGGCGCCGGAACCGGCCAATTTTGCACTGATCGCCTCGGCGCTGCTCAAGCGCAAACGCCTGAAGTTGCAGCACTGGCACCGTGGGCGGGATGAAACAACGGCACGCGAGATATCACCGCAGCGCCTGGTGTTCTACCGGGGTAATTGGTATCTGGATGCCTGGTGTCACCTGCGTAAGGATTTACGCAGCTTTGCAGTGGAAACCTTAACGGACGTCGAGTTGCTCGATAAAGCGACCAAGGAAGTAGCCGCCAAGGTGCTGGATAGTCGTGTGCAGAACGGTTACGGTATTTTTGGGGGTGAACGCACGCAGTGGGCGCAGCTTCGTTTTACGCCAGCACGGGCGCGTTGGGTGGCTTCGGAACAGTGGCACCCGGATCAGCGCGGCAGTGTATTACCCGATGGCAGCTTCCAACTGGATGTGCCCTACAGTATTGAAACCGAATTAGTGATGGATATTCTGCGCCACATGCCGGAAGTGGAAGTGCTTGGTCCACCGGCATTGCGCACCAAGGTGCGCGATAAGCTCGCGGCCGCGCTCAAGGCGCACAGCTAGCTAGTTGCTGAAGAGCTGGCGGAACTGAATGGCTTCGCCAATATGTGCCGCCGTAATCTGTTCGGCACCGGCTAGGTCGGCAATGGTACGGGCCACCCGTAGCAAGCGATGATAAGCACGGGCAGATAAGCCCAGCCGGTTAACCGCCTGATTGAGCAGGGTCTGGCCGGCGGCATCGGGCTTGGCGTGTGTATCCAGATCTTTACCTTCCAGCCGGGCGTTGATGGTCCCTTGCCTTCGGAGGGCAATACTCGCAGCAGCGATGACACGTTCGCGAACAGCGGCAGAACTTTCCCCGGCACCGGCTTCCGCCAGATCGGCCGAAGATAGCGCGGGAACTTCAATACACAGATCAATACGATCAAGCAGCGGGCCGGAGAGGCGGCTGCGATAGCGTTGAATCTGTTCGGGCGTGCAACGGCAGGCGCGGGTCGGGTGTCCCTGGTAGCCACAGGGGCACGGGTTCATTGCGGCGACTAATTGGAAAGCGGCCGGGTAGGTGGCCCGGCGGTTGGCGCGGGCAATATGGACTTCACCAGTTTCCAGCGGTTCGCGGAGTGACTCGAGGACGCGTCGATCAAATTCGGGCAGTTCATCGAGAAACAACACGCCGCCAGTGGCGAGAGAAATCTCCCCGGGCAATGCCTGGCTGCCACCACCAATAACGGCAGCGGGCGATGCACTGTGATGCGGCGCGCGGAACGGTCGTTCGCCAAAGCGCTCCGGATTAAAAATGCCAGCCAGAGAAAGAATGCCGGCAGTCACCACGGAGGCCGCTGCTTCCAATGGCGGCAGGATGCCGGGCAAGCGGGTGGCCAACATCGATTTGCCGGTGCCGGGCGGACCGAGCATTAAGAGCGCATGGCCACCGGTAGCAGCAATCTCCAGTGCCCGTCGTGCCTGGGCCTGGCCTTTAACTTCGGAGAGATCGGGGTAACTTGCCAGGTGGCTGAGATCGGGCTTTTTCGGATGCGGGAGTTGATCTTCACCCATGAGATGGGCACAGACTTCGCGCAGGGTGTGGGCTACGCGTACCGAGGCGCCTTCGGCCAGTGCTGCTTCGGCGCCAGAGGCCTCTGGCAGGATCAGGGTGCGACCTGCATGGTGACTAGCCAGTGCTAGACCTAATGCCCCGCGTACCGGACGCAGGCTGCCCGTGAGCGAAAGCTCGCCGGCAAATTCATAGTCGTTGAGGTTGAGTGCGGGTAGTTGCCCGGAGGCTACCAGCAAGCCCAGCGCAATGGGTAGATCAAAGCGCCCGGAATCTTTGGGTAGATCAGCGGGTGCTAGATTGACGGTAATGCGGCGGGCGGGAAATTCAAAACCGGAACTTAATAGTGCAGCTCGAACGCGATCACGAGCTTCGCGCACCTCGGCGTCTGCCAAGCCGACAAGACTAAAGGCAGGCAAGCCGTTGGCCACATGCACTTCCACCACAACAGGTGGCGCCTGTAGGCCATCCAGCGCTCTCGTGTGAATGAGCGCCAGCGTCATAACTTACTTCGGCGTCTTTTCCAGTTCGTCCAGGCGGGCGGTGAGTTGATCCACCAGCTGACGCGTGCGGGCCAGTACGTTGGCCTGGGTGTCGAACTCTTCGCGGGTCACCAGATCGAGCTTGCTGAAGAAGCTGCCCATCATGCTGCGCACGTTCTTCTCGATATCGGCGGCCGGGCTCTTGGCGATAAGGCCGGAAACGCGCTGGGTGAAGTCTTCAAACATTTTAGGATCAAGCATCTTGCATAGCTCCGCAGTTAACCGAGTTTGGTGAAGTCTAGCATGCAGTGTGCGTTGCGTTTAGGTTGTGGCGCCGCACAGCTTGATGTGGTGCACTATAGTGGTGCGTAGATGGTGCCATAAATCGATAACGCCCCATCGCGGTGCGCACGGTTTTGTGCGATGCGATAAAAGTCGGTGTGGGTATGGGTGGCCAAAAATTACAAGAAGATTTCTGTAATCACGGTAAGTTAAACGGAATAAGTCATTTAACAACAATTGGTTAGAAGATTTATGTGTTGCGAAAAGCAAAGTTGGCACGGTCTATGCATTTAGAGCACCGTAGCAATTCATTTTTTTCTTTTCGCATAAGGATATGACCATGACCTTTAAGAAGACGCTTCTCGCAGCTTCCCTCGCCGCCCTTTCGATGGCAGCCGTTGCTCAAACCAATGACTCCAGCAAGGATGAAGCTGAAGCTGGCCCTAGTAGTGACTGGGCAGTGACTGCCAACATCGGCGTTGTTAGTGAATACCGTTTCCGTGGTATCGCCCAGACCTTTGGTCAGCCAGCTGTACAAGGTGGTTTTGATATCAGCATGCCCCTGGGTTTCTACGTCGGTAACTGGAACTCGAACGTGGCTTCGGGCGCTGGCTACCCAGGTGGCAACCTTGAAACCGATCTGTACGGTGGTTGGAAGTACGGCTTTAACGAAGATTTTGGTATGGATACCGGTGTGATCTTTTACCTGTATCCGGGTAGCAAGGGCGGTTTTGCTCCTGGTATCAACGAAGAGACAGGCGTTGCATATGCAGGTCTCAAGAATGGCATGGTTAATAACTTTGAATACTACATCGGTGGTAACTGGAAGACTGTTAGCCTTAAAGAATACATCGCTTTTTCAGACTACTTTGGTGCTGTTTCGCCATCTGGCAAAGGCACCAATGGTTCAAGCTATACCGATCTAACCGGTACACAAGATCTTGGCTTTATCAGTGATTCGTTGTCGACTTGGGGTGTTGTTGGCCACGTGGGCTACTTGGCTGTGAGCAATTACACAGCAGCGAACTACGTCGATTTGAAGTTGGGTATCACCTAAGAAA
>ERZ1034363.215-NODE-215-length-40316-cov-18.494172_pt1 | contig 40316 bp, 33 predicted proteins | sample MGYA00520616_ERZ1034363 | MGnify/ENA primary metagenome ERZ1034363 (study PRJEB33736, sample SAMEA104284506) | Azolla filiculoides | biome: Urban; feature: Water surface; material: Ditch water | place: Netherlands | collected 2015-10-28 | depth 0-0.1 m ...
TACGGCTGCCCAATGGACATAGAATGGGGTAAAAACGGCATAGACAACAAACTCTACATCTTGCAAGCACGCCCTGAAACGGTGAAATCGCAAGAATCCCTAAACAACGTCACGGAAACCTTCAAGCTTAATAAGCACCAAGCCACACCATTGGTAGTGGGCCGCGCGGTAACGCAAAAAGTAGGCGTGGGTCCAGTACGCATTGTGCTCGATCCGGCTGATATGCACTTGGTCCAACCGGGTGACGTGTTGGTGGCCGACATGACAGACCCTAACTGGGAACCGGTGATGAAACGTGCCAGCGCACTGGTCACCAACCGTGGCGGTCGTACCTGCCATGCGGCGATTATCGCGCGTGAATTGGGTATTCCTGCCATCGTGGGCTCAGTCAATGCGACCGACATCTTGCGTGAAGGCGAAGTGGTCACCGTATCATGCGCCGAAGGCGAATCCGGCTTTGTATACCATGGCGCATTGGATTACGAAGTCAGCACACAAGCGGCAGCGGCCCTAAGCAAAGCCCCATGCAAAATCATGATGAACGTGGGTAACCCAGACATGGCTTTTGGTTTTGCTAAAACGCCTAACGACGGTGTTGGTCTAGCCCGCTTGGAATTTGTGATTAATAACATGGTGGGCATACACCCGAAAGCCATATTAAACATGGACGCCATGCCTACCGCAGTCAAGGCCACCATTAAAAACCGCACACGCGGCTACGCCAATCCTAAGCAGTTTTACATAGATAAAGTAGCGGAAGGTGTCGCCACCATTGCCGCTGCGTTTTACCCAAAACCGGTCATTGTGCGTACCTCGGATTTTAAATCCAATGAATACAAAAAATTAGTAGGCGGCGACATCTACGAACCGGACGAAGAAAACCCAATGATAGGTTTCCGTGGTGCGGCGCGCTACATGGCCGAAGACTTTAAAGAATGCTTTGCCATGGAATGCACGGCCATGAAAAAAGTCCGCGATGAAATGGGTTTAACCAACGTGGAACTGATGATTCCATTCGTCCGCACCTTAGACGAGGCCAAAGCGGTTATCGACATCATGGCGGCCAATGGCCTTAAACGCGGCGAAAATGGCTTACGCATCATCATGATGTGCGAAATTCCATCCAACGCCTTGTTGGCTGAGCAATTTTTAGCGCATTTTGATGGCTTCTCTATCGGCTCTAACGATTTAACCCAGCTAACACTGGGCATGGACCGCGATTCTGGCATCTTAGCCGACGGCTTTGACGAGCGTAATGACGCGGTCAAAGTCTTAATCAAAATGGCCATACAAACCTGCAACCGCTTGGGTAAATACGTAGGCATATGCGGTCAAGGTCCATCCGACCACCCTGACTTTGCTGAATGGTTATTGGCCGAAGGCATCCAATCCATGTCGCTCAACCCCGATACCGTGGTTAGCACTTGGCAACGCCTTACCAAAAAATAAGCGTGCACAGCAAGCTTATTAGGCAGCCATGATAAACCGGACCGTTTTTTTCATCTCAGACGGTACCGGTATCACCGCCGGCGCCTTGGGTAAATTACTGGAGCATTTTCCTAGCACCAGCTTCACCCAAGTGCGCATGCCGTTTACCGACACCCTAGATAAAATCAAGCTGGCGCAAGAGGCCATTCTGCAAGCAGCCGAAGTCAATGGTGGTCGCCCAGTAGTCATCATGTCGATTGGTAGCATAGAACTGCGCAATGCTTTGAAGGAATCCAACGCCTACTTTATCGATTTGTTCAGCACCTTTATCGATCCACTGGGAGTGGAATTAGCCCAACAACCGCTAACCGGCGCCGGCATTGCCCATAGTGTCATGGGCAGCAAATACAACGACCGCATGGAAGCGGTTAACTTCACCCTAAACCACGATGATGGCATGACCAATTCTGGCTTAGAGGAAGCGCAAGTGATCTTGGTCGGCGTATCCCGTTGCGGCAAAACCCCCACCAGCGTTTACTTGGCCATGCAGTTTGGCATCAAAGCTGCCAACTACCCCTTGATTCCCGAAGACTTTGAACGCGGCACCCTACCGGCAATTTTGCACAAGCATTTAGATAAAATTTTTGGCCTCACCATCAAACCAGAACGCTTGCATGCCGTGCGCAGCGAACGCCGATTTGGTAGCTTCTACGCCTCGCTTGAGAATTGCCGTAAAGAAATTGCCACCGCAGAAAACCTCATGCGTAATGCCGGGATTACTTGGGCAGACTCCACCAGCCGCTCAGTAGAAGAGCTGTCTGCCATCATCATGGAAAAGACCCACAACCTGACGCAAGGCTAAGGGATAAAAACGAAAAAAGGCGCTTAATAGCGCCTTTTTTATTGCTGCTCACTTACTTCAAGTTAGCTTTGATTTTGTTTAAAATTTCCGCCGAATCCGGTTGCGTCATGCTGCCGTAGGCATACACCTGCTTGCCACCTGGCAAAATCAAGTATTTGTAGAAATTCCATTGCGGCGCATCACCGGTTTTAGCCAACAACTGCTTGTATAAAGGATTGGCATTGCTACCCGTCACCGAACTCTTGCTCATCATAGGGAATTTAACCGCGTAGGTTAGTTTGCAAAAATCGCCTATTTGTTTGTCATTACCCGGCTCTTGCCTAAAGTCGTTGGATGGAAAACCCAAGACCAACAAGCCCTTGTCCTTGTATTTGCTGTACAAGCCTTCCAAGGCATCAAACTGAGGGGTAAAGCCGCATTTGCTAGCCGTATTCACCACCAAAATAACCTTATCTTGGTGATCGCACAGCTTGATTTTTTCACCTTGCAAGGTGGTCAACTCATGGTTGTAGAGCTCATTACAAGCGGCATTGGCCATGCTGGTGGCTCCTAGTAATAATACGAATAAAAGCAGTTTTTTCATTATGTCACCCTTATAAAATTTAGGCTTGATCAAGTAATGCACTAAGGTGTTAAAATTAAATTCAATGTAACAGACTAGGCACCATGCATATGGTTCACTCAGCCAGTCTCTTCCGCTTATCAGTTGCACACGCTAAGGCATTAACAACAAAGGTTTACTACAAGCTTAATCATGTCCCTAACAATTAAAAACACCATCAAGATTGCCCTTGGGCTAATCGTCTTACCCGCCCTGCTGTTTAGTTTATATACCTGGGCTAGCCTAAACTGGGTCTACTCCTCAGGCGAGCGAGCCGGCTACGTGCAAAAATTTTCGCTGAAAGGCTACCTATGCAAAACCTGGGAAGGCGAGATTGTATTGGTGTCCATGCCAGGCACCCAAGCAGAAAAGTTTTTCTTCACGGTTCATGATGAGGCGGTAGCCAAAAAAGTAAACGACTCAATGGGCCTAAGGGTAAAAATTCACTACCAAGAACACAAAGGCATCCCCTCTTCTTGTTTTGGCGAAACGGCTTATTTTGTCGACGAACTGGTCGTATTGGAAAAGTAAGCCATACCCATAGCTATGGCTGACGAAAAAAATTACATCACCCCACAAGGGCATGCCGCGCTTGAAGCCGAATTTCAGGCCCTGCTCAAGGTAGAACGACCGGCCTTGGTTAAGGTGGTGTCATGGGCAGCCAGCAATGGCGACCGCAGCGAAAACGGCGATTACATTTATGGCAAACGCCGCTTACGGCAAATCGACAGTCGCTTACGCTTTTTAATGCAACGCATGGACGCTGCCGTCATTGTCGATCCGGCCACCCAGCAAGGCTTAGAAAAAGTATTTTTTGGCGCCTGGGTCAGTTTGTTCGCACTCAAAAACGACAGCGAACATCGCTACCGCATCGTCGGCAAGGATGAATTGGAGCCCTCTAAAGGCTACATTAGCTGGGTATCGCCACTGGCCAAGGCCTTGCTAGGCAAACAAGTAGGCGATGTCATCAAGGTCAGCACGCCAGCTGGAGACGAACAATACGAAATCGTTGAAGTGAGCTACCAAGCCGCAGCACAAGATGGCAGCAAGCCCACTTAAATCGTGAACAAAACCGCCTTACAGACTTGGGATGTATTTTGCAAAATTGTCGACAACCATGGCGACATTGGGGTGTGTTGGCGCTTATGCCAGCAGTTGGCAAATGAACACGCATCAAGGGTGCGCCTATTCATAGACGACATGCCGGCTGCCGCGCACATAGTGCCGCAATTAAACCCCAAGCTAGCGCAACAAGACATTGCCGGCGTGACGGTCTGCACTTGGCCAAACGAGGCCATCATGCCAGCCGCTACCGTGCTAGAGACTTTTTCCTGTGGCTTACCCCTGGCTTATCTGGAAAACATGGTGGTGCAGCAGTCGCATTGGATTAACCTAGATTACTTGTCCGCCGAGGACTGGGTGGCCGATTTCCATGGCAAACCCTCCCCGCAAGCGCAATTGCCCATCACCAAGCATTTTTTCTTTCCTGGCTTTGAAATACACACCGGCGGCTTACTGCGCGAGCGCGACCTTATCGCTAAGCGCATCGCTTACAGCAAGGACGCCCAGGCACAAAGCCAATTTTGGCAAACGCTAGGCTGTGAGCAGGGCATGGCAGCCATAGAAAACAGCCTTAAGATTTCATTATTTTGCTACCCGCAAGCCAACGTCCCATGCCTGCTAGCTGGCTTGCAAAGCTTGGATCAAGCCGTCACGCTATTCTATCCAGCCAGCCTGTTACACAGCACAGCCGAGCTCTTTCCGGATTTCGCACGGGGTGCTGGACTAAGCTTGAAAAAACAGAACATAACCGTGCAGCCCATACCCTTCCTAAGCCAAGCCAATTACGATCGCTTACTTTGGTCATGCGACTGCAATTTTGTGCGCGGTGAAGACAGTTGGGTACGCGCCATATGGGCAGGCCAAGCCTTTATTTGGCAGCCCTATATACAAGAGGAAGGCACGCATTTGAAGAAAATGCAGGCTTTTTTAGATCGCTACAGCCAGCAGGCCAGCCCAGAATTAAGCACCCTATTGACTGCAGCCCATTATGCTTGGTCGGATGCCCAAGCACACGACAGCAAGATTTTTACTGAGCTCATGCAGGCACTAAGCCTAGCTAAGCAGCATGCGCTAGCGGAAGCCAATAGGCTGGCCAAGCAACCGGATTTGCTCAGCAAATTGCTGAGTTTTAATGAAAAATTAACAGAAAATAAGGTATAATTCGCGCCTTTGATGCTTAGCACAGGTTCTTTTTAAAGCCATTTTAAATGGCTTTTTCTTAACATAAGCACAGCACTTAACTATTTACTAACCCCTTATTTTGGCAGGGCAAATTTATGAAAACAGCACAAGAACTTCGCGCCGGTAATGTGATTATGGTCGGCAGTGACCCATTGGTCGTGGTTAAAGCCGAATACACCAAATCTGGTCGTAGCACGGCTGTAGTAAAAATGAAATTTAAAAACTTGTTAACCGACACACCTAGCGAAACCATTTACGGTGCCGGCGACAAATTTGAAGTCGTTATTTTAGAGAAAAAAGAAGCGACCTACTCTTACTTTGCTGATCCTAGCTATGTGTTCATGGATGCCGATTACAACCAATACGACGTGGATGCAGAATTCATGGAAGACGTGCTTCCCTACCTAGAAGACGGCATGCCAGTAGACATCCGTTTTTATAACGAGAAAGCCATCTCTGTTGAGTTGCCAACCACCGTAGTTCGTGAAATCACTTACACCGAACCAGCGGTTAAAGGCGACACCTCAGGTAAAGTAATGAAACCGGCTAAATTGGCTTCAGGCTTTGAATTGCCAGTACCTTTATTCTGCGCACAAGGTGACAAGATTGAAATCGACACCCGTACCGGTGAATACAGAAACCGCGTTTTAAAATAAATGTAGGCTTCATAAAGCCGTTGCAATGAAGATAAAAAGGGAGCGAACAAGCTCCCTTTTTTAATGCCTAAATCAGCCTAATCGCGTTATCATAACGCTAACTAAAAAAGCCCCTACCTTGGTGATATGGCTTGGAGATAAAGCGACGTGAACGATAAACAATCCGTTGCCCTAGCGGCAGCAAAGCACGTTAAAAACGGCATGCTGGTTGGCTTAGGCACTGGCTCCACAGCCAATTACTTCATTGCTGAATTGGCTAGACGTCAACGCGAAGAAGCCTTAAAAATCACCACCGTGGCCAGCTCGGTGACCAGCGCCATTTATGCCCACTCCTTGCAATTACCTAGCATCGCCATTGAGCAATTGAGCACGATTGATTTATACGTAGACGGTGCCGATGAATACACCTCGGACAGATGCTTGCTTAAAGGTCGCGGCAGCGATTTGGTTAAAGAGAAATTGCTAGCGCAAGCCGCCAATACGTTTATCGCCGTGGCCGAAGCCAGCAAACGGGTGGATTACCTAGGTCAAAAATTTGCCATTCCCATAGAGGTCATGCCCAATGCTTGGCAATTAGCCAAGCGTAGCTTAGAAGCCTTAGGTGGCGTGGGCGACCTACGCCCCAACACCAACAAAGACGGTCTATGGGTCACCTCACACGGCAGCTTGGTATTGGACATGCAATTTGAGAGCAGGCAAGATGCCGTTGCCTTAAACCAAGCGATTAACAACGTACCAGGCGTCGTCGAGCACGGCATTTTTTGTGGCCTGTGTGACGCCTTATTGATTGCTGAAAACGGCAAGGTTAGCGAGCATTGGGCTTAGGTAACTTTTTCAGCAAACCCCGCAACCTGGCTGTTTTATGCCTGTTGCTGGCTTTTGTCTTGCTATTGGCCTACCTGCCACGCAATGCCGTGGATTTTGCGCCACGCATCGATCCGAATAAACAAGAATTAGTCTTTGTCACACACAATGGCCCCACTACCTATTACCTAGGCAACGACAACTTGCCGGCTGGCATAGAGTACGATTTGGCCTTGATGTTTGTTCGAGACTACTACCCAGACCATGAGATACGCTTTGTCTTAGCCAACAGCATCAGCGAAGTCATCCCCAGCTTATTAAAAAATAAGGCCCACATTGCGGCGGCCAACCTAAGCATCACGCCATTACGCAAGCACCAAGTGCAGTTTTCCATCCCCTACCAAGAAACGCAGCAGCAACTTATTTTCAATAATGAATTAAATAAAAAACCGCAGAATCTCGATGCGCTATTGGGTAAAAAAATCAGTGTGCCCAAAGGCACCAGCTACGCAGAACGCTTAAGGCAATTGAAAAAAAGCCACCCTGGGCTTAAATGGGCAGAAGTGAATCAAACCAATACCGAATCGCTGCTAGAAGAAGTGGGGGATGGTTTATTGGATTACACCGTGGCCGACAGCCATTTAGCGGCCTTAATGCAAAACCATTACCCCAACCTAGACGTGGCCATGAACATAGGCCCTAGCGACCACATCGCTTGGGCTATGTCGAAAAATGCCGACCCACGCTTGGTGCGCAATGTGCAGGCATTTTTTGCCAAAATCAAAGCCGACGGCAGCTTGCACAATTTATTGGACCGCTATTACGGCCACAATGAGCGGCTCAACACCCTGGATGTCAGCACCTTCCTTAAGGATTGCAACAGCTTGCTACCTAAATACCAACGCCTATTTAAACAAGCGGAAAACATCACCGGCATAGACTGGCGTTTGCTGGCCGCCTTGAGCTACCGCGAATCGCATTGGGACACCTACAACACCTCGCCCACCAACGTGCGCGGCTTGATGATGCTAACCGAAGAAACGGCGGATTTAATGGGCGTGACCGATAGGCTGGATCCCAAACAAAGCATCCCGGCTGGCGCTAAATATTTGCTCAAACTGATAGACACCGTGCCAGACAGGATACCCGAGCCGGATCGCACTTACATGGCTTTGGCAGCGTACAACATAGGCTATGCCCACGTTGAAGACGCCAGGGTGCTGGCTGCACGGCTAAACCTTAACCCCGACAGTTGGGCAGACGTGAAAAAGACTTTGGTTTTATTAAAGCATCCGGAATACTACAACACAGTGAAATACGGCTATGCCAGTGGCGGCGCGCCTGTGGTGTTTGTTGAATCGGTGCGCAGCTACCAGCGCATATTGGAGCGCCAGCAACCTAAAAATGGCATCGATTTAAACCTGTTTAAATTGGCCTTTGCCGCTTAAGAAAACCGCCAATTTAAGCCGCTTGAATCAGCGCTAGATTATTCATGTAAGGGCGCAATACTTCCGGCACGGTCACGCTGCCATCGGCATTTTGGTAGTTTTCCAAGACTGCCACCAAGGTGCGGCCCACCGCTAAACCTGAGCCGTTCAAAGTGTGCACCAATTCCGGTTTGCCCGCCTCGTTTCTGAAGCGCGCTTGCAAACGGCGTGCTTGAAACGCTTCGCAATTCGATACCGAGGAAATTTCACGGTAAGTATTTTGTGCCGGCAACCACACTTCCAAATCGTAGGTTTTAGCCGCACCAAAGCCCATGTCACCCACGCACAAGGACACCACGCGATACGGCAGACCTAAGTCTTGCAATATGCGCTCGGCGTGCCCTACCATCTCTTCTAAAGCCTCATAGCTCTTGCTAGGATGGACTATCTGCACCATTTCAACTTTATCAAATTGATGCTGACGTATCATGCCTTTGGTATCGCGACCGTAGGAACCTGCCTCAGAACGGAAACACGGCGTGTGCGCAGTGAGTTTAATAGGCAAGGCTTCCAAGGCGACGATCTCATCGCGCACGGTATTGGTTAAGGTGACTTCCGATGTGGGAATCAAGTACAGCTTGCTGTCGTTGTGATTTAGGCTGAATAAATCGGCCTCAAACTTAGGCAATTGGCCGGTACCGATCAAGCTATCGGCATTCACCATGTAAGGCGTGTAGCATTCTGTGTAGCCGTGCTGCTCAGTCTGGGTATCGAGCATGAATTGCGCTAAAGCGCGGTGCAATTTAGCAATCGCGCCACGCATAAAGGTAAAGCGCGCACCGGACAGTTTGATGCCGGTATCAAAATCCAAGCCCAGCGGCGTGCCAACATCGGTGTGGTCTTTAACGGCAAAATCGAATTGGCGCGGCACGCCGACTTTACGCACTTCCACGTTATCGGCTTCGGATAAACCAGCCGGCACGCTGTCGTGCGGCAAGTTAGGCACATTCAATAACAAGGCTTGCAACTGCGCTTGCAATTCACTCAATTGTGCCTCATCGGCTTTTAACTGATCGCCCAAGCCGGCCACTTCAGCCATAACGGCCGACACATCCTCGCCTTTGGCTTTGGCCATGCCGATTAATTTAGAGGCATTATTGCGTTTGGCTTGCAAGTCTTGGGTGCGGGTTTGCACGGTTTTGCGCGTTTGCTCTAGGGCCAAAAAACCGGCCGCATCAAAATCAAAACCGCGTTTTTTTAAGGCGCTCACCACCCCATCTAAATCGTTGCGTAAAGCTTGTATGTCTAACATAGTCTGATCCTAAACCTGATATCACTTGGCTCTAAGCGGCCAATTGAGCTATTTTTTGGCCTTTTTGTCCAAGTCACGCAAATGCGCTAATTTTTCCGTAATTTTACCTTCTAAGCCGCGCGGCGTGGGGATATAAAATGGCGGCGGCGTCAATCCGTCCGGGAAATAATCCACCCCAGCGGCATAGGCTTCCGGTTCATTGTGGGCATAACGGTAAGCCTTGCCGTAGTCCAAGTCTTTCATGAGTTTGGTGGGCGCGTTTCTTAGGTGCAAAGGCACGGGGCTGGAATCGCCGTTGGCGACAAAAGCCTTGGCTTGATTGTAAGCTTGGTAAGCCGCGTTGCTTTTTGGTGCTACCGCCAAATAAATAACCGCGTTAGCCAAAGCCAACTCGCCTTCAGGCGTGCCCAAGCGCTCAAAAATCTGACAGGCTTCCAAGCACATGCTTTGCGCCCGCGGATCGGCCAAACCGATGTCTTCTATGGCCATGCGCACTATGCGTCGGCCTAAATACAAGGGATCGGCACCGCCATCTAGCATGCGTAAAAACCAATACAAGGCGGCATCCGGATTGGAGCCGCGCACCGATTTATGCAAGGCTGAAATCTGATCGTAGAATGCCTCGCCGCCCTTATCAAAGCGACGCATTTTGCTGGCCATGGTGGTTTGCAAAAAGGCCAGATCGATGGCCGTTATCCCGGCGCTGTCGGCCGCATTAAACAAGCCTTCTAAAAAGTTTAGCAATCGGCGCGCGTCGCCATCGGCATAAGAGATGATCTGCTCGCGCGCATCCGCACTGACATCAACTTTAGCCGCCACCAAAGCTTGCGCCCTATCCAGCAAAATGCCTAACTCCTCATCGGACAAGGCATTCAAGACAAACACTTGCGAGCGGCTTAATAGCGCACTGTTGACTTCAAACGAGGGGTTCTCAGTGGTGGCACCGATAAAGGTAATTAGGCCACTCTCCACATAGGGCAAAAAGGCATCTTGCTGGCCCTTATTAAAGCGGTGCACCTCGTCCACAAACAAGATGGTTTTGCGGCCGGATTGCTGCAAGGTGTGCTCGGCCCGTTCCACGGCCTCACGGATGTCTTTAATGCCGGATAAAACCGCTGAAATAGGGATAAAGTCGGCATCGGCGGTGTTGGCTATCAATCTAGCCAAGGTGGTTTTACCCACGCCAGGCGGCCCCCACAGTATCATGGAAGGCAGTTTGCCGGATTGAAAAGCCAAGCGCAGCGGCTTGTTGGCTGCCAATAAATGCGATTGCCCCACCACTTCGTCTAGGGTGGTGGGTCGCAACTGTTCAGCCAGCGGTGCAACTGGGCTAGGCGCTGCAAATAAATCAATGGACATGCTGTATTGTCACCCTATGCAAGCTCCTTTGGTAGCCTGGCTTTAAATGCTGCATTCTAATGCCCCGTCATCCTCGCCATCCAAACCGGCTGGCAACATAAAACTCACGCCTGGGTCACGCGTTAGGACTACCGGCGGTAAATTCGGTGGCGCAAAACCAAATTGCCCCGCCATTAAATCCACGTAGCCCAGCTCATTCGTCACCACGATGGCGCCAACTATCACGGCAAAATAGGCCCCTTCCGCCAGGTCATCGCAATCGTTCTTTTTATCGGGGCGCGGCTCACAAACGCGTAGGTCGTATTCCGTGCCGCGTATGCCTATGGTCGCCGTGTGCGTATTGGCTTGGTAGGCATCGCGCTTACCGCGTTTACTGATTAAGCCAGTGATGGCCCGCAAGCCACCTTTTAATGCAGAAAAAACAAAGCGATCTTGATCGGGTTGCTCTTGCTCAAAATGGTAGGTGTCAATTTTAATCTCGGTATTTGAACGCAGCACCATTTGCCCACCATCGCTCATCAACACCCGCACGTAACCGTCATCGCCAGTAATCAGGCTATCACCCTGCTGCACGGCCATGCCCTTCTTAGCATCGACCAAACTGCCCAAGGCTTTTTGCACCCGCACCTTACCAGTCAAATGGGTCAATTGGCCATCGGCCAGCGCAGGACTGCTTAGCAAACACGCCAGCAAGCTGGCCAACAGGAATTTCCGCCAGCTCAACAGCTACTTATCCCCCACCACATCAATGCCTTTAGGCACCTTAAAAACAAAGGCGCGCGCGTCCATTTTAGGATTAACTTTAACCTGGCTAAACACGATGCGGGTTTGATGGCCAAAGCTGTCCAGCATATCCATGGCTTGCAGGCTGTCGTCCTTGAAGCCCAATGAAATTTTACTAAAGCCGGCATCGCTGTCTTTGGGCTGACTGCTCACCCAATCCAGCTTGTCTTTACGGTAGGCATTGACCAACTTAAAGCTGCTTTCTATGCCACGCTCGCCGGCCAGTAAAGCTGCCGGACTGGAGCCTAAGGCATGGCTTAAGGCGCGCACCGTGACTTGCGCTAACTCGGTGTCGTACAACCAAACTTGTTTGCCGTCACTGATGATTTGTTGCTCAAAAGGCCGGTCGTAATCCCAACGAAATTTATTCGGCCGTTGCAATTGCATGTGACCGTAAACTTCCTGAATCTTATTGCCTTTTTTATCCGTCACCACTTGGTAAAAATCGGCTTGCATGGCTTGCGTGTCTTGGTAAAACTTAGTCAAGCTGCTGATGCCATCTGCCAGCCCAATTAATGGCAAGAGCATCAGGCTTAAGAATAAGCTGGCGTTTAATTTATGCATGGCTGGAAACTCAATTTAACTTAAGGTAGGGAATCGCAAGCCTAGGCTTCGTGATGAGGCGCAATGACTTCGCGGTTGCCGTTGCTTTGCATGCTGGACACCAAACCGGCCCGTTCCATGTCTTCAATCAGACGGGCGGCACGGTTATAGCCTATGCGCAATTGACGCTGCACACCGGAAATACTGGCGCGACGGGTTTTGAGCACGATGGCCACGGCTTCGTCGTACAAGGGATCCACTTCGTTAGAGCCAGCGCTGTCGCCGAAATCGGCCCCGCCTTCTTCCGCTTCATTGGTCAAAATGCCGTCCACGTAATTCGGTCCGCCTTGCGCTTTAAGGTAATTCACCACCTTATGCACTTCTTGATCGGAGACAAACGCCCCATGGATACGCACTGGGTAACCGGTACCCGGTGGCATATACAGCATGTCCCCTTGACCGAGCAGGGCTTCCGCGCCCATTTGATCTAGGATAGTGCGTGAATCGATTTTGCTGGAAACCTGGAATGAAATACGGGTAGGCACGTTGGCTTTAATTAAACCGGTGATCACGTCTACCGATGGGCGTTGGGTAGCCAACACCAAGTGTATGCCGGAGGCACGGGCTTTTTGCGCTAAGCGCGCAATCAGCTCTTCCACTTTCTTACCCACTACCATCATCAAATCGGCCAGTTCATCAATCACCACCACGATTAAGGGCAATTCAGTTAAGGGTTCTGGCTCATCCGGGGTTAGGCTAAATGGGTGCGGAATTTTCTCACCGGCTTTTTCGGCATCGCGTATTTTTTGGTTGTAGCCGGCCAAGTTACGCACACCCAACATGGACATCAATTTATAGCGTCGCTCCATTTCCGCCACACACCAATTTAAGGCGCTGCCAGCTTGGCGCATGTCGGTTACCACCGGTGCCAACAAATGCGGGATGCCTTCGTAGACCGACAACTCCAACATTTTTGGATCGATCAATATCAAACGCACTTGGCTGGCATCGGCCTTGTATAGCCAACTTAGGATCAAGGCGTTAATGGCCACCGATTTACCTGAGCCCGTGGTACCGGCTACCAAGACATGCGGCATTTTGGCTAAATCGGCCACCGCTGGGTTGCCGGCAATGTCTTTACCCAAGCAAATGGCTAGAGGTGACTTCACATCCGCATAAGCCTGGCTGCCCATGATCTCGGACAGGTAAACAATTTGCCGCTTAGGATTGGGTATCTCTAAACCCATGCAGGTTTTGCCGGGTATGGTTTCCACCACACGCACACTCACCACCGACAAGGCCCTTGCTAAATCTTTAATCAGATTGGTAATTTGGCTGCCCTTTACCCCGGCTGCCGGTTCCAATTCAAAACGGGTAATCACCGGGCCGGGCTGAGCGGTCAAGACCTTAACCTCTATGCCAAAGTCCATCAACTTGCGCTCGATCAATCGCGAAGTAAAATCCAAGGTTTCAGCCGCGGGCAACTCGACGCTGCCAGTGGGCTCGTCCAACAAATGGATAGGTGGCAAAGCGGAATCGGGCAAGGCTTCAAATAAGGGCGCTTGCTTCTCTTTCTGCGCACGGGCGCTTTGTGCAATCTCAACCACCGGCGGCTCAATAAACACCGGCTCGCGGGTTTCCACCCGTTTGCGCTCGGTTTCAACGAATTCAGCGCGCTCCAACTCCACTGCCTTACCGGCTTTGCGGTCTTGCCAATCTTGCCATTTATACATAGCCCATTCGTAGCTATTGATTAAGCCGGCACCGAATTTTTCGGTCAGCATGATCCATGACCAGCCGGTAAATAAGCTAAAACCGACCACCAACATGGCCAACAACATCATGGTAGAACCGGTATAACCAAATAGGCTGCGCAACAAGCCATCCACGGCCACGCCCAACATGCCACCCGCCTCATCCGGCACAGACGCAGGCAAGCTGACTAAATGGCCGGCTTCCAATGCGCTGGAGGCCGTCAACAATATGGCAAAGCCAATAAAATTAAACAGTAAAAAGGGTTTGTTGCTGCCCTCCACCACTTCCAGTTTTAAATAGACCAACCACATGGCGTAAAAGGCCAATACCGCCCACCACCATGCGGAAAAACCGAATAGGTACAGCATCATGTCCGACACCCACGCACCCACATAGCCACCACCGTTTTGCACGATGGCATTTTCAGCTGCCATGTGTGACCAAGAGGGGTCTTCACGGTGGTAAGTGGCCAATATGACGACTATGTAAAGGCCGGCCAAGACCAAGCCTAGCCACCATGCTTCTTTTACTAATTTGTTACTGATGGTTGGGGGAGCAGTGACTTCAACGGCGCGACGCGCATTCACTGGAGTGGATTTTTTTTTGAAAAACAAGATAGTAAAACCTTACAAATTAGTCGTTAAATTTAATTATAGCAGTATCAAAGTCGCTTAGTAGCTAATACAATATCTATCTATCATTAACTGCGTTTTACTGGCTTTTTTAGGTGAATTTTCTCCGGTTTTTTGCCTCTATTGCCGCATTAACGCAAGCCACTTTTTTATACGCTATTTAGTAAAGGTTTTAACCATGGCAACACGTCACGCGAAATTACTCATTTTAGGTTCTGGCCCTGCCGGCTACTCCGCTGCGGTTTATGCAGCACGCGCTAACCTCAACCCGGTTTTAATCACCGGCATCGCACAAGGTGGTCAATTAATGACCACCACCGAAGTGGACAATTGGCCTGCCGATGCCGATGGCGTGCAAGGCCCTGAATTGATGGCGCGCTTTCAAAAGCACGCCGAACGCTTCAATACGGAAATGGTGTTTGATCACATCCACACCACGCATTTAAATGAAAAGCCCATACGCCTAGTCGGCGACAGCGGTGAATACACTTGCGATGCCTTAATCATTGCAACCGGCGCCTCAGCCAAATACCTGGGCTTGCCTAGCGAAGAAAAATTCAGCGGCAAAGGCGTGTCTGCCTGCGCCACCTGCGACGGTTTCTTTTACCGCAATCAACCGGTAGCGGTGATTGGTGGCGGCAACACCGCCGTCGAAGAAGCCTTGTATTTATCCAACATCGCCAGCAAGGTCACCTTGGTGCACAGACGCGATAAATTTAAAGCCGAAGCGATCTTGATCGACAAATTACACGAGCGCGTGGCCGAAGGTAAAATCGTCTTAGAAACGCACCAAACGCTAGCTGAAGTGTTGGGCGACGACAGCGGCGTAACCGGTATGCGTCTAAAAAATGTCAACGATGGCAGCACTAAAGACATCGCCTTAATGGGCGTGTTCATTGCCATCGGCCACAAACCCAACACCGATATTTTTGCTGGCCAACTGGACATGGAAGGCGGCTACATCGTCACGCAAATGGGTCGTGCCGGCAATGCCACGGCCACCAGCGTGCCTGGCGTGTTTGCCGCGGGCGACGTGCAAGACCACATCTACCGCCAAGCCATCACCAGTGCCGGCAGCGGCTGCATGGCGGCCTTGGATGCAGAGCGCTATTTAGACCACTTAAAGTAAGTGCCTATGGGCGATGTAACTATCGTCAATAAATCAAGTATATGGGTAGTGCAGTGGCGCAATCAGACGACGACTCAGCGGAATTATTTTCACTTGCGGTGCAAGACGTTAGACCGCTGAGCGTGCCTGTGCGAGCCGTGCACCAAGCTAAAAAGCCCAAGCCCATCCCCAAGCAATTCCTGCGCGACGAACAACAAGCCTTGGTGGATTCCCTGTCTGATCATTACATCCCCGCCTACGAATTGGAGACGGGTGAAGAACTGCTGTATTTGCGTGATGGCCACACCCCAGACATCTTAAGAAAACTGCGCAAAGGCAAATGGGTGGTGCAAGCCCACGTGGATTTACATGGCTTAATCAGCGACGAGGCAAGGTTGTTGGTTTCTAACTTCATCAGCGATTGTAAAAAACGCGGCATACGCTGCGTGCGCATCGTGCACGGCAAGGGCTTGGGCTCACGCAATCGCGAACCCATACTCAAGCATAAATTACGTGGTTGGTTGATGCAAAAAGACGAGGTGATCGCCTACGCGGAAGCCAAAAAACAAGACGGTGGCAGCGGCGCCGTGATAGTCTTACTCAAGGCCTAGGCCCTATTCCCCTAAGAAACCACCGCTTTGGTGGGCCCACAAACTGGCATACAAACCCTTATTGGCCAGCAAACTGCGGTGCGTGCCCTCTTCAACAATGCGGCCTTGATCCAACACAATCAACCTATCCATGGCGGCGATGGTGGACAAACGATGGGCAATGGCCACCACGGTTTTACCTTGCATGAGGGTATACAAACTGGCTTGTATGGCCTGCTCCACTTCTGAATCCAAGGCACTGGTGGCTTCATCGAGCAACAGTATGGGGGCGTCTTTAAGCATGACTCGGGCAATGGCAATGCGCTGACGCTGACCGCCAGACAACTTGACGCCACGCTCGCCGACGTGCGCATCGTATGCCTTGCGCCCTTTGGCATCGACCAGACCCATAATAAAGTCGTGCGCCTCGGCACGCTTGGCCGCCGTCACCATGTCGGCTTCGCTGGCATTGGGCCTGCCGTATAAAATGTTGTCGCGCACACTGCGGTGCAACAAGGATGTGTCTTGCGTGACCATGCCTATCTGACTGCGCAAACTGTTTTGCGTGACCTGCTTAATGTCTTGGCCATCAATTAAAATGCGGCCATGCTCCACGTCATAAAACCGCAGCAATAAATTCACCACAGTGGATTTGCCCGCCCCGGAACGCCCTACCAAACCCACCTTCTCGCCGGGCTGGATGTTGACATTCAATCCCTGCAGCACAGCCTTAGGGCCACCATAAGAAAAATCCAAGCTTTCCAAATCAATGCGCCCGGCACTGACCCGCAAATCTTGCGCACCCTCGCTATCGCTAATCTGCTGGCTAATCGACAAAGTGTTAACGCCGTCTTGCGCGGTTCCAATCTGCTCATACAAGCTGGTCATCTCCCACATCACCCAATGCGAGATACCGTTTAAACGCAGCGCCATGGCGGTGACTGCTGCCACCCCACCGACGCTCACTTCGCCGCGAGTCCAGAGCAACAAAGCCACGCCACTGGTGGCAATGATTAATAGCATATTGAGCACGTGGTTCATCAATTCCACACCAGACACGTAGCGCATTTGCGCGTGCACCGTGTGCAAAAATTCCTGCATGGCGGATTTGGCGTAAGCGGCCTCACGGCCAGCGTGAGAAAACAATTTAACCGTGCTGATGTTGGTGTAGGCATCGGTAATGCGCCCCGTCATCAGGGAGCGTGCGTCGGCTTGCGTTTGCGACACCTTGGCCAAGCGCGGCACAAAGTAACTTAAGGAGCCTACGTAACACACCACCCACACTAAAAATGGCAGCATCACCGTGCTATTAAAATGGCCGACGACCGCCACCATGGTGACAAAGTAAATGGTCACGAAGACCAAGATGTCGGCCACAATAAACCAAATGTCCCGCACCGCCAACGCGGTTTGCATGACCTTAGCCGACACCCGACCGGCGAATTCGTCTTGGTAGAAATGCATGCTTTGACTGAGCATCAGCCTATGGAAATGCCAACGCAAACGCATGGGGAAGTTGCCGGCTAAGGTTTGATGCTTAATCAAAGTTTGCATGGCTATCAGCAAAGGACTGAGCAACAACAAGGTGAGCAAGAGTAAAAGGTGCTCGTGCTGGCTGCTCCAGAAAGTCTCTGGCGAGCTTTTGCCCAGCCAATCCACCACTTTACCCATGGCAGCAAACAACAAGGCCTCAAAACCGCCTATGAGCGCGGTAAACAAGGTCATGCCCAATATAAACAATCGCGAGCCACTGGTGCAGGCCCAGACAAAAGGCCACAGCGCTTTGGGCGGCGAGTCTATTTCTTTATCAGGAAACGGGTTTAATTGTTTTTCGAACCAAGCGAGCATGGTGAGGTGACTTAACTTAATGCGAACGGGTAAATAAGATGGGTGGGCGCAGTCAGAGCAAGCTTTAAGCTTGCGCGATCAAGCATACCGCTTCCGCTGCAATGCCTTCACCGCGACCGGTAAAGCCTAGCTTCTCCGTGGTGGTGGCTTTAACATTGATCGCGTCCAAGCTAACTTGGCAGTCGGCGGCTATCAAGGCGCGCATTTGCGCCGTATGCGGCGACAACTTAGGCAGCTCGCAAATCACCGTGCTGTCTATGTTCACCACCTTATAGCCACGCTCATGCAGCAAGGCCACCACGTGGCGTAGCAATTGCCTGGAATCGATGCCCTTAAAGCGCGCATCCGTAGGCGGAAAATGCTGACCGATGTCGCCCAAGGCAGCGGCACCCAACAAGGCATCGCATATGGCATGCAGCAACACATCGGCATCGGAATGCCCATCCAAACCTTTGGCATAAGGCACGTTCACCCCGCCTATGATGCAGGGGCGCCCTAGCACCAAGGCATGCACATCAAAACCGTGTCCTATACGCATCGTTTTATCCTCAATTGGCCGTTTATGGTTTGCTATTTAATAAAGCACTGAGCACCGCTAAATCTTGCGGGTAGGTTACCTTCAGGTTGCGCAATTCGCCGTTTACCAGCTTGGGTTTTAAGCCCATGGCCTCAATCGCTTCCGCCTCATCGGTGGCGGCGCCTTTAAAATCCGTTAAGGCGGTTTTAAGCGTGCCGTACCTAAACATTTGCGGGGTTTGTGCTTGCCATAGATCCGTGCGCGGCAGCGTGGCAGCCACGCATTGCTCGCTGTCGGCGCGCTTTAAGGTGTCGGCCAAGGGCAGCGCCAACAAGCCACCCACGGCGTCGTTTTCTAGGCTGTTAATCAACTGGCTCAACAAGATATTGCTCAAGCCTGGTCGGGCCGCATCGTGCACCAAAATCCAATCGTCTTCATCGACTTGGCTGGCAATCGCATGCAAACCATTGAGCACGCTCATGGCGCGGGTTTCGCCACCGCAATGGTGCACTTGCGCCTTGCTGCTTAAATTCAAATAGGTGCTGCGCCAATGCGTGTCACCTTCACTCAAGACGATGTGTATGCTGTTAATTTTAGTGGCTTGATCAAACACCTTAATCACGTGCTGAATGAGCGACTTGCCGTTTAAGCGCAAGTATTGCTTAGGCGCTTCCGCACCCATGCGACTGCCGCTACCGGCAGCGGGGATAATGACGTGAAAACGCGGCATCGTTTAATTTAAGACCAGACTAGACATGGCTGAATTTTAACATAGGCCAGCGCCTAATTTAGCGCGTAAATGGCCGGCAAATTGCGCCACCAGCCATAGGCATCCATGCCGCAACCAAAGACGTAGCGATTGGGCACCGTGAGCCCAACAAAATCAGCCTGCATGGGCTTGGCATGCGGCAAGCTCTTTTCCACCAAGACCGCCGTCAACACGGCTTTAGCCCCTAAGGCCAAGCAGCGTTCTTTAATGGCCAGCAAGGTAATGCCTTCGTCCAAGATGTCGTCCAACAGCAAGACCGTGCGGCCAGTTAAATCCATTTTAGGCTGAGCCTGCCAGCTTAATTCAGTGCCAGCGGTGTTGTTTTGATAACGGCTGGCGTGCACGTAGTCCAAGTGCAAGGGAAAGGCCAAACGGCCCAACAATTGCCCTGAGAAAAACAAGCCACCGGTCATGACGCACATCACCACCGGCTCCGCATCCGCCAAGGCAGTCGTCAATTCCTGTGCGATACGATTAATGGCGGCATCGACGGCATCCGCACTGTGTAAGCAGTCGGCTTGGGCTAATAAGGCAGATGGGGAGTGGCCAGTGGTCATCAGAAATCGTTATTGGTTACGCATGAAATCGGCCACGCCATAGAGTTGCTCGGCCAATTTGGTCATCAAGGCATCGTCCATGCCCTGCTGGTGCATGGCCCGTATCATGCAATACATCCATTGATCGCGGGCCGATTCATCGATGGCAAAGGGCATATGGCGTTTACGCAACATGGGGTGACCGTAGCGTTCTATGTAGAGTTGCGGGCCACCGGTCCAGCCGACCAAAAACATAAACAATTTCTCACGGGCAGAGCTTAAATCGGCCGCGTGCATGGCGCGTATCGGTGCCGCTTTAGGATCGGTGTCCATGACATCATAAAACGCTTCCACCAAGGCGCGGATTTTGATGGCCCCATCCACCTCGCCACCTAACAATTCGAAAAATGTGGCTTTCGCGCTACCCGCTTCTTGTATCTCATTTACCATACTTGGGGTTTCTTTCTTGGCGTTTCTTTAAATTGGTTATTTCAGGATAGGCTAGGCGCGAATGGCAACAAAGGCAGTCACGCATCTTTCCTGCCATAAGGCTTAAGCCGCTACTGGCTTAACCAAGCTAGCCGACAATTTAGCGCGCTCGCGCGCTTCAGTGACATCGCGCCCGGTGGCTAACGCCACGCCCATGCGGCGCTTCACAAAGGATTCCGGCTTACCAAACAAGCGTAAGTCGCTATTGGGCACGGCCAAGGCAGCATCCACGCCGGTAAACAGCAAATTCTTGCTGGCATGGCCGCCGTAAATCACGGCACTGGCACCCGGATTGCTTAAGCTGACGTCCACTGGCAAGCCTAATATGGCCCGCGCATGCAAATCAAATTCACTAAAGCGTTGGCTGCACATGGTCACCATGCCGGTATCGTGCGGACGCGGGCTCACTTCACTGAACCAAACGCTGTCGCCTTTAATAAACAACTCCACGCCAAATAAACCCAAACCGCCTAGGCTGTCGGTCACCGCTTTGGCGATGCGTTTGGACTCCGCCAAGGCGCCCGCTGTCATGGCTTGCGGTTGCCAGCTTTCCACGTAATCGCCTTTTTCTTGCACGTGGCCTATGGGCTCACAGAAATAGGTAGCGATCTCGCCTGCGGCATTTTTGGCGCGCACGGTAAGCAAGGTAATTTCGTAATCGAAGGCAATCTGCCCTTCCACGATCACCACGCCTTGGTTAACGCGGCCGCCGCTAGCGGCATAGTCCCAAGCGGTTTTAACTTCCGAGGCTTGGGTAATGCGCGATTGGCCTTTGCCTGAAGACGACATGGTGGGTTTAATAAAACACGGGTAGCCTATGCCCGCATCAATGGCGGCTTGCAATTCGGCTTCGCTGTGCGCAAAGGCATAAGGCGAGGTGGGCAAGCCCAATTCTTCGGCAGCCAAACGGCGTATGCCCTCGCGGTTCATGGTCAGTTGCACGGCTTTAACGGTAGGGATCACGGTGGCCATGCCAGCCGCTTCTATGTCAGCCAAAGTGGCGGTATTGAGCGCCTCGATTTCCGGCACGATGAGGTGCGGCTTTTCTTTGGCAATTAAGGCTCGCAGCGCGGCATCGTCTGTCATGTCTATGGTGTAAGCACGGTGCGCCACTTGTTGGCCGGGGGCATTGTCGTAACGATCAACGGCTATCACTTCCACCCCTAATCGTTGCAAGGCAATGATCACTTCCTTACCAAGTTCGCCGCTACCAAGCAGCATGACACGGGTGGCATTAGGGCTTAAAGGGGTACCAATTTGCATGGGATGCATTCCGTTTTGAATTGATGCCATCATACCATGTGAGGGCCATACCGTCATTGCTGATGCATGGCTTTAGCCATTGATCGCTGCATAAGCATGGCCACAGATGCACACGGATTAACACAGATAAAAACCAAACACGATGTTGATTAAATCTGTGTTTATCGGTGTTTATCTGTGGCTAATGGATAGAAAAATACTTACTCGGAGATTTTGGCGCTGATTTGGTATTTATCCATGCGGTAGCGCATGGTCATGCGGGTGATGCCTAGCTTGCGCGCGGCTTCGGAAACATTGTTGCGGCTGTCTGATAGCACCTTGAGCAAGATGGCTTTTTCGGTTTCGTACAATGTCGCATGGCCCGCCACCTGCGCCAAGGCCTCACTGTTAGACGGGCCACCCACCACCAAATCAGCACTGCTAATTAAGCTGTTCTGGCAAAGCAACATGGCCCGACTGACTTGGTGTTTGAGCTCACGCACGTTCCCCGGCCAAGCATAATCACTCAGCGTCGCAATGGCATCGGCAGAAAAAGTGGGCGCAGCCAAGCCATAGCGTTTAGCCGTTTGGTTGGCAAAGTGCCGCGCCAACAACAAGGCATCGCCAGCGCGCTCACGCAAGGGCGGCATGCTGATGCTCATGACATTTAAGCGGTAATACAAATCTTGCCTAAAATGCCCTTGCAAAGACATCTCATGCAAATCACGGTTGGTGGCGGCGATGAAGCGCGCCGGCACTGGGCGCTCTTTGGTTGAGCCTAAGCGTCGCACCATGCGGCGCTCCAGCACATTTAGCAGCTTGGCTTGCAAGCTTAATGGCAGCTCACCGATTTCGTCCAAAAATAAAGTGCCCTCTTCGGCCGCCTCGATTAAACCAGGACGACTGGAAACCGCGCCGGTAAAGGCACCCTTCTCGTGACCAAATAATTCGCTTTCCATGAGTTCGGCCGGCAAGGACGCGCAATCGATGTGCACAAAAGGCTTGTCTTTATTTGGGCAAGACGCGTGCAGCCACCTAGCCGCCACGTCTTTACCGGTGCCGGTTTCACCACTAATCAAGACAGTGGGCGGCACCACGTCGTCAGCCACGAACTGGGCAATGCGCTTAATTTGGCCTTTGATGTTTTCCATGGCCAGGCTTTCACCCAGCATTTCCACGCCTTCCACCGCATGCGCATTGCGTTGGCGTGAATAATCCAAACTGTTGCTCTGTGATGTGGCGGCTTCCACCTTTTGCACCGACAACAGCAACTCTTCTAAGTCTATGGGCTTCTTAAGGTAGTCCACCGCACCCTGCTTGATGGCATGCACGGCATCGCTGATCTCACCGAAAGCGGTCATGACAATCACGGCGGCATTTTTAGCAATCAACTCAGCCAATATCTCTAGGCCGTTGCCATCGGGCAAACGCATGTCCAACAACACCAAATCGGCGGCAAACTGCTTGGCTATAGCGCGGGCATCTTGCAGGCTTTCCACGTGCTCGCACTCGTAACCGGCTTTTTGCAATTTACGCATCACCGCCCGCGCAAACAACACCTCGTCTTCCACAATCAAGACTTTGGCGGGTTGCTTAAGGGCGTTGGCTTTGCCGTATGGGTTTTGTGCTAATTGCAATGGTTATTTCCTAGTGCTAACTGTGTTTATGTGTAACAACATTTTCATGCAGGAGCGGCGCCCACGCCGCGAAAAAAGAGTGTATCTTCGCGGCGTGGGCGCCGCTCCTACTATAAACAAAAATGCCGACTAAGTCGGCATTTTTGTTTCAATCTACAACTTAGTCTGCATCAACGTTTGCGGCAGCGCCTGTAGGCTTACCGAAGTCGTAACGCATACCGATCCAAGCGGCACGGGGTGCACCTATCATGACCATCCTGTCGCCTTCACCTGAACCGCTAAAAGATGCAACGCCGTTATCTACTTCAAACCAGTTCTCGCCTAGCATACCGCCGGTAGCGTATTTTTTGTTAAATACATTGCTAGCCTTAGCGAAAACCTGCCAACCACTGTTATTGAACTTGTAGCGGGTATCCATGTTAACCACGGCGTAACCTTTAACTTTACCGCTAGCTGCGATTTGTTCACCTTCTGCATTCTCTCCGTTTGCATCATGAGCGTTGTTTTCATTGCCGCGCATGTAAACACTAGAGAAAGCATTCACGTTACTGCCTACAGTCCAGTTAGGCGTCATGGCATATTGCATACGTAATTTAAACGCATGTGATGGCAGATTGGCTAGACGATCGCCTTTATTAACGGTTATTACACCATCTTCATTGGCTTCAGAGTTACCCTCGCTGATAAACTCAATACCATCAGTTTGATAGGTTGCTTTTAAATAACTATATCCAGCATTCCAACTAAACTTACCGGTACGTCCAGCCAAATTAGCATCTAAACCTTGGCGACGGGTTTTACCCACGTTATCAAAATAACCCATACCATTAGTTGCATTAGTAGCAATAAATTGAATGTCATTGTGGTTTTCTGTGCGATAAAGTGCGGTAGACCATTTCACATTAGGCGTTATGTTGCCACGCATACCGGCCTCAAAGGTTTTAGCCACGACTTTTTCCAATGGCGGGTCACCGGCCATGGCATTAGGTAATTTACAAGGCACGTCCGGATTCGCACAACCTAATTCCATTGAAGTTGGCGCACGCATACCTTCGTTATAGGCACCATAAACAGTTAAATCTTTAGTTGGGGTAAAGTTTAAGCCCACAGCAGGATTAAAACGTTTAAAGCTATGATCGCCATTTAGGGATTCTGGATCACTAGAATCCGTTATGATTTGATCATTATTCTTAACGTTAATGTGGTTGTAGCGGCCTGATACTGTTAAATGCACGCTATCATTTAGAGATAAAGTATCCGTAACAAATAGTCCATAAGCCTTTGTTTTTCCATGCAAATCGACTTCTGCCTCTTCGTTTTCAAGCCCTAAAGGAGTAACACCTCTGCTTGCATTAATTTGACCAAATTCACTAGATTGATCAAATTTAACTTTAGATTCGTCGTAGCCACCACCGATAATGAATTGGTTTTGTCTATTCATGATAGGTTGATTAAAGGCCAACTGCGCATTAAAACCGTAGCCTTTTTGCTTAGTGCTGCTTCTATTTAACGCGCCTGAACAAGCCACTTCAGCCTCTTCGGCATCGTTATCGCCGACACCATCTAAGCATGCTGCATCCCAATCGCCAACAAAATCAAAATCGTCGTTCACGTCACCATTCAAGGTATTTCGTTTAGATTTTCGGTAATAGGTATTGGCGCTTAACTGGGTCGCATCATTAATAAAATGGCTGCCGTTTAAATTAAAGAAGGACAGCGTATTTTTGGTTTGGTCAGGACTGGTATTGATTGCTTTACGACCTAGATCATTAATTAATTCCTCTTGTATCAGGCCATTACCAATCATGTTGTTATCCGCACCGGTGTAGCTTAACTCCAAGCGCGAGGTGTCGTTTTGCCAACCCAATTTACTGAAAATTTGTTTCACTTTACTTGGGGAGGCATCACGCCAGCCGTCTTCATCAAAGTAGTTACCGGCAATGAAGTAATCGACTGAACCGTCTTTGGACACGCCGCCAAATTCTGCTGCAGCTGTTTTACGGTCCCATGAACCGTAGCTGGTTTCTATGCCGCCACCTTGGTGAGTACGGCCGTTTTTAGTTGTGATGGATAAAGCACCCCCTAAAGTATTCAAACCGAACACAGGGTTAGAGCCTGGCATCAAGTTCATGCCAGCAATCGCGTTCATAGGAATCAAATCCCAGTTAACCGCATCACCAAATGGCTCGTTAATACGCACGCCGTCTTGGAACACAGACAAACCTTGTGGCGTACCTAATAGCGGTGAGGCAGTGAAGCCACGGAATAAGATGTCTGGTTGGTATGGGTTGTTTTGTGTTTCATTAATTGAAACACCCGTTAAGTTGTTGTTCATGAAGTCGGCTATGGTTAAGCTGCCTTGCTCTTGCATGGCCTCGCCTTTTACCACTTGCACGTTAGACGGGATTTGCTCTAGAGGCAAACCAACACCGGCTAATGGGGTGGTGCTAACCACTTCGATTTTATTTAAAGCAACGGCTTTGGTTTCTGCCATGGCTATTTGTGGTGCTGCGTAAGCGGCTAAAATCGCCACTACGATTAATTTTGGTTGCAATGCTTTCTTCATAATTAAAGGTCCTAGGTTTTAATGTCTAACATGCCAATAAAAGCAATAAACGTTCCAAAACCTAAAAATAATTAAAATTTATAATAAAATCAATTAACTAGAAAATTTAGTTAATTTAATTAATTTTTTAAAATATAAGTAAGTGTAAAAATTGGTTAAATATAGCCAATTTATTGGTTGTTTACAACCAATATTTGGTTGTAAACAACCAACACTAAGGACAATAAAAGCTCATCACTACCGGTGCCGCAAGAGAATTACGACCTCAGCTTCGCGGCGAGGCGCCGCTCCTACAATTGACTAGGCTGCCAATCTATCTGCAAGCCGTCTTCGTGCGGTGCGGCTTGCAACTCATGGCTGATGCCTATGCCAGGGACATAGGCCAGCGTGTCTTGCCAATAAACCAAGGGTAGGTTTTCGCGTTGCCAAGGCGGCATGTTGGCTTCTTGCAATAAGTGCTTGAGGGTGCGGGTTGGCCTAAGCACATTGGGCTTAAAGCTCTCCCCGCCATTACGCTGGCTGATGCGCAATTTGCTCATGCCCAATTTGAGCGCCAAGCCGCTGCCGCGCACTTGGCTAAACACCAGCGTGCCGCCGTTAGGCAATGCCAGCTGCGCTTCCCCGTTCCAAACCAAATCAAAGCTGGCGGTCACGGCCGGTTTAACCAGGTAAGCACGCTGTTGGTAGCGCTTGAGCTTAATTGCCTGCTGGTTTTTAAGTTGCAGCGTGATGTCTATATTGGCGTCGGCTTTGGCCGTCATTAGCTGCTGATGCATTTCACTTAAGGCATCGGCGCTGGGCATGCTCACCTCTTGCCTAGCCAACCACCAACGCAAGGCATTTTTTGCCCTCGCCTCATCCAAGGCCGCCAAGCCTTGTGTGCATAAACTGTTGTTTTCCAGCAAATGCGCCGCATCCAATGCCGCTAAATCATTAAGCAAATCACTCGCCTCAGCCGCGTGCGCAGCCGTTCTGGCCAAAGCTTGCTTAATGGCCGGATTGCGTGCGCTTAATAGCGGCAAGACATCGTGCCGAATAAAGTTGCGCTCGTATTGGGTATTGCTGTTGCTTTCGTCTTCACACCAGCTTATGCCATGCTGCTTGGCATAAGCTTCCAGACTGCTGCGCGGGACATTCAATAGCGGCCTTAATAAGCGCCTGCGCTCATCGGCTGCCGCCATGCTAGCCAAGCCCTTTAAGCCGGCGCCGCGAAAAAGTTGCAGCAATAAGGTTTCAGCTTGATCGTCTTGGTGGTGCGCACTGAGCACAAAATCCGCCTGCAGCGCGTTATTAAATAAGGCATCGTAGCGCAACTGCCGGGCTTGGCCTTCTAGGCCTAATTTACTTTGCTCATCCAATTGCACCTTCACGATGGTCAAGGGCACATTTAAGGCAGCGCATTGCGCTTGGCAGAAAGCGGCCCAACTGTCGGCATTGGGGCTAATGCCGTGGTGCACGTGCATGGCCTGCAAATCAAAAGGCATGGTGGCTCGCGCCTGCGCCAATAGGTGCAACAAGACGCAAGAATCCAAGCCGCCACTCAAGCCCAATAACAGGCGTTGATTGGGCTTGGTGTGCTGGCTTAAAAAATGCTGCAGATTGGTTTGCATGGTGGTGGCAGGCATGCCATCAATATGGGATGACTAGCGTGGTGCTTGGACGACTGACGATGGGCCGACTGTCGCTTAGCCGCTTAAAGCTTGACGCTGATGCGGGGTTTACGCTCAGCCACTTCTTTGTATTGGCCGTAGCTCATCAAGCGCTCGTAGCGTCTAACCAACAAAGCCTTAATGGATTTGGTTTTTAGCTTAGCCAATTCTTCTTTCAGTGCCACGCGTAGGTTTTCCATCACCACTTCTGGTGCGCGGTGCGAGCCACCTAAGGGTTCAGGGATGATGCGGTCTATTAGGCCCAAGCCTTGCAAGCGTTCGGCGGTAATGGCCAAGGATTCGGCTGCCACCGGCGCTTTGTCTGCACTTTTGTACAAGATGGAGGCGCAGCCTTCGGGTGAAATCACCGAGTAGACGCCGTATTGCAACATCAGCAATTGATCGACCACGCCCAATGCCAGCGCGCCACCTGAACCGCCCTCGCCTATGATGACGCCTATGATGGGCGTTTCCAATTCGGCCATGACGTATAAATTACGCGCAATGGCTTCGGATTGACCGCGCTCTTCCGCGCCTATGCCGGGGTATGCGCCCGGGGTGTCGATTAGGGTAATGACGGGGATGCCAAATTTTTCGGCTAAACGGAATAAGCGCAGAGCTTTGCGGTAGCCCTCAGGACGTGGCATACCGAAGTTGCGGTATTGACGCTCTTTTACATCACGGCCTTTTTGGTGGCCGATTACCATCACCGGTTGGCCATCTAGTCTGGCGATGCCGCCCACAATAGCCGGATCATCGGCAAAGGCGCGGTCACCGTGCAACTCTTCAAAATCGGTAAAGATGGCTTGTATGTAATCCAGGGTGTAAGGGCGTTGCGAATGTCTGGCCAACTGCGAGATTTGCCAAGCATTTAAATTACCGTAGATGTCTTCCGACAGCTTTTTATTCTTCTTTTCCAGTGCGGTTAATTCTTTAGAGATATCCAATGCATCGTTCGCATCATGCGCGGCTTGCAAGCCTTCGATTTGGCTTTCTAACTCAGCAATCGGTTGTTCAAAATCCAAGTAACTAATTTTCATGTGCTTGACTCTACAATTTAAAGGTTTAAACCCTGCTTGGCAGCAGCGGGCTAATTATATAGGATTTTTACATTATCACGGCTTAACCACAAGCTTAAATCGGCAATCAAACTCTCTGCCAAGTCCACCCGCCAATCATTGCCCAGCATCAGTTCCACCCGGCCAGTATGGTTGTGGTAAGCCACTTTAACCGCGCAACCACGCTGCTCGTCCGAGGCGTTTTTGCGATACGGCTGCAACAAGGCTTTGAGTTTTTCCGCATCGGCTTGGCCGTTGCATGAAATCTTTAAAAAGCTGGCGCGGCTGTTACGCAAGCCGGATAAATCGTGCAATTTTCTAGCGTTCACGCGCAAACCACCGGAAAACTCATCGTGGCTAACGCGCCCTTCGACGATGATCAATTGGTCGTCTTTCAATAAGCCTTGATGCTGGGCCAACAACTCGCTGCCCACCACCACTTCAATGCGGGTCGTGCCATCGTCCAAACCAACGATGGCCATTTTGCCTCTACCGGTCATGCGCACGCGTATGCCAGAGACTATGCCAGCCAACAATTGCGGCTGCTCTTTCGGGCTTAAATTGGCCAAGCTGCTGCTGATGAATTGCCCCAAGTCTTTTTGGTAGGCCGCATACGGGTGGCCGCTGAAATAAAAACCCAAAGCGGCTTTTTCTTCCAATAAGCGCTGCTGCTCAGACCAGGCCGGCACATTGGGCAAGACATTGACCTCGTTATCGGCCGCTTCGCCAAACAAGCTATTTTGTTGACGGTTGGCGCTGTTTTGTTCGGCAGCAGCCATGGCCGTGGCCACCCCAGCCAGCAAGGCATTGCGGTTAGGCTGCGCCGGATCCGGGCTCAATCTATCAAAGGCGCCGGCACGTATTAACGATTCCACCACGCGGCGGTTGACCTTACGCAAATCCAAGCGATTGCAAAAATCAAACAAATCTTTAAACGGGCCGTCTGCTTCACGCGCTTGCATGATCACTTCTATGGCCGCCAAGCCCGTGCCCTTCACTGCGCCCAAGCCATACAAAATTTGCTGTTTGTCTATGGGAGTGAATTTAAAATCGCTGCGATTGACATCGGGCGGCAACACCTCAATTTGATTGGGCCCGCAATCGTCATAGAAGGTGTGCACGCTGTCGGTGTTGTTCATGTCGGCCGACAAGGTCGAGGCCAAAAAGGCCGCCGGGTAATGCGCTTTTAAATAGGCGGTTTGGTAGGCCACCAAAGCGTAGGCCGCGGCATGCGATTTGTTAAAGCCGTAGCCGGCAAATTTTTCCAGCAAATCAAACAACTCGGTCGCTTGGCGCTCGGTCATGTTGTTTTTAACCGCGCCTTCAACAAAGGTTTTACGCTGGGCGTCCATTTCCTCTTGTTTCTTTTTACCCATGGCGCGACGCAATAAATCCGCGCCACCTAGGCTGTAACCGGCCACTACCTGGGCGATTTGCATCACCTGCTCTTGGTAAACGGCAATGCCGTACGTCTCTTTCAAAATGGACTCGGTCAGTGGGTGCGGGTATTCCACGCGCTGCTTACCGTGCTTACGCCGGCAGTAATCCGGAATCAAATCCATAGGCCCCGGCCTATACAAAGCCACCAAGGCAATGATGTCCTCAAAGCAATCCGGCATGGCTTGCTTGAGCATGTCTTTCATGCCGCGCGACTCAAGCTGAAACACCGCCGTGGTGTTGGCGGTTTTTAATAAATGGAAGGTGGCTTTATCGTCTATAGGCAAGGTGGCAAAAGACAAGGGCGGTAAGCCTTCTAAGGCACGCTGCTTATTGGCATTGAGCAGCGCCAATTCCAATATGGTTAAGGTGCGCAAACCCAAGAAGTCGAACTTGACTAAGCCCACCGCCTCCACGTCGTCTTTATCGTATTGGCTGACCAAACTGCCGCCATCGGCTTGGCAATAAATAGGCGAGAAATCGGAAATTTTGCCCGGTGAAATCAGCACGCCACCGGCATGCATGCCGACATTGCGCACCAGCCCTTCTAAGCGCAAGGCCAATTCCAGCAACTCCTGCAATTCCTCTTCTTTTTCACGGCGCTCGGCCAATTGCGGTTCTTTTTCTAGGGCGTCGGATAAGGTGATGCCCAATTCCAGAGGAATCAATTTGCTGATGCCATCGACAAAACCGAAGGGCAAATCCAACACCCGACCCACGTCACGCACCACGGCTTTGGCAGCCATGGTACCGAAGGTGGCAATTTGCGACACGGCATCCAGCCCGTATTTTTGCTTAACGTAATCAATGACCCTATCGCGGCCCTCTTGGCAAAAATCGATATCGAAGTCGGGCATGGACACCCGATCCGGATTCAAGAAACGCTCAAACAGCAGCTTGTATTCCAATGGATCCAAATCGGTAATGCCTAAGCTGTAGGCCACCACCGAGCCCGCACCCGAGCCCCGACCCGGGCCCACCGGCACGCCGTTGTTTTTGGCCCAATTGATGAAGTCGGCAACGATTAGAAAGTAGCCGGCAAAGCCCATCTGGTTGATCACCTTGGTTTCAAAATCCAAACGCGCTTCGTATTCCGGGGCTTTAGCCTGACGTAAGGCTTCATCGGGATACAGCACTTGCAGCCTGGTGACCAAGCCGCGACGCGCCTCGGACACCAAGTAATCGGTGAGGCTTTCGTTATTGGGCGTGGGGAAATTGGGCAAGTAGTTTTTGCCCAGGGTTAAACTCAAGTTGCAGCGCTTGGCGATTTCCACCGTGTTTTGCAAGGCATCCGGCATGTCGGCAAACAGATCGGCCAGTTGTTGCTGCGTTTTAAAATACTGCTCTGGCGTGAAGTGCTTGGGTCTACGCGTGTCGGCTAAAACATAGCCCTCGGAAATGCAGGTGCGCGCTTCGTGCGCCCTAAAGTCGTCTGGGCTAATAAATTGAATGGGCTGGGTGGCCACCAGCGGCAAACTCAAGCTACTGGCAATAGCACGCGCCTGCGCAATGTAAGCCTCTTGTTGCGCGCTGGCATCCGTGGCCACACGTTGGACTTCCAAGTAATAGCGATCCGGGAACAAGTCATGCCACTCTTGGGCTAGTTTTTTCGCCAAGGCTAGATTGCCTTGCACGCAAGCCTGCCCCACTTCACCTTGCATGGCACCAGAGAGCAAAATCAAACCCTCGGTGCCGCATTCTTCAAACCAAGCGCGCTTAAATTCCGCCCGACCTCGGTGCTGATTGCTTAGGTAAGCACGGCTTAATAATTGGCATAACAACAAATAGCCGGCATGCGATTGGCAAAGCAGCAACAAGCGTGATGGCTGATCGCGGTTGAGCGGGTTTTCTAACCAAATGTCGCAGCCTAGGATGGGCTTTAAGCCCTTAGCGCGAGCGGCTTTGTAAAACTTGATGGCGCCGAATAGATTGTTTAAATCGGTTAAGGCCAAGGCCGGCATGTTGTCCGCACGCGCTTGCTGCACGTAGTCGTCTATACGCACGATGCCGTCAACGATGGAGTACTCGCTGTGGCAACGCAGGTGCACGAAAGACGGGCTATTTTTGGCTGGAATTGAACTGGACAACATAAGGCAAATTTTACCTTAATCGGCATCGATTATTAGAAAATATTATGCAAAAGTTAAAGCGGAAAAATGCGCTTTACCAACACCAAGTTTCGATTGTCTGCGCGCTAGAAAACCCTCATACTTGAGTATAGTTTTTTCAAGCAAGCATTTATCTAACACGTCATTTAAAGGAAATAATCATGGCTAATCCCGTTACACTCAAAGGCGGCCCGGTAAAAATCGGCGGCAACTTCCCTGAAAAAGGCCAATCGGCGCCTAACTTCAATCTTGCAGACAAAGCGCGTGCCGACGTGAGCCTAGAAAACTTTGCCGGCTTACGCAAAGTGCTCAACATTTTTCCTAGTATAGACACGCCAACTTGCGCGACATCGGTTAGAACCTTTAATCAATCGGCCGCCAAACTAAACAACACCGTGGTGCTGTGCATTTCAGCCGATTTACCGTTTGCGCAAAACCGTTTTTGTGCCGCTGAAGGCATAGAAAATGTCAGCACCTTGTCGGCCTTTAGGCACTTAAACGAATTTGCTAACAGCTATGGCGTGGCGATATTGGACAGCAGCTTGGCCGGCCTAACTGCACGCGCAGTGCTTGTTTTAGACGAAAACAACAAGGTATTGCACAGTGAATTGGTGTCAGAAATCACCAGCGAACCAAATTACCAAGCGGCATTGGCTGCCTTGGCATAAATCTGGATTGTCGGGCTTAAGCCCGCTTATAAATACTCGGTGTATTTAGCCCGGCTACCGCGGGCTTGCTCCACCGGGTATTTTTTTGCATTAAGGGCTATCTTTTGATTGGCCACTTCCAGCAAATCGATGTTCAAAACTTGCGCGATGCGTATCAAATAGACCAAGGTGTCGGCTAACTCGTGGCCGACTTGCTCGCGTTTTTCTGCAGACAATTGCTGGCTTTCAGCCGGCGTATCCCATTGAAAGTGCTCTAACAATTCCGCCGCTTCCACCATCATCGCCATGCTTAGATTTTTTGGCGTGTGAAATTGCGACCAATCGCGCTCGTCGACAAAGTGCTGAATTTTTTGTTTTAATGCCTCTATTGAATCCGCCATGATTTATTTCCTATTGCTGCCTGCCACCATTTTAATTTCAAATAAGCGGCATTCCAATGAGCCATTAAACAAGGGCGTGCGCTTGCTAGGCGTGAGTCGCATGAGCTTGGGCATGCTTAAGTCGTTGGTTAAAAAGTAGGTGTGCCAACCGGCAAATTTGCGCTTGAGCGCCTCGGCCATTTTTGGGTAGAGTAAAGCCAAATCCTCGCCCTCGCCTATGCGCACGCCATACGGCGGATTGGCCACTAAGACACCTTGCCCATCCGGCGCCGGCACATCAACGATGTCAAACTGAGACAGTTGCACGGCTGCCAACAAGCCGGCTTCCTCCAAATTGCGCTTAGCGATGCGCACCGCGCGTAAATCGATGTCCGAGCCGTATATCTTTTGAAACGACACCGGCTTCACTTTTGCTGCCGCCTGACTTTTAAGCTTTTGCCAAATAGCCGGCTCAAAATTATTGAGCTTTTCAAACGCAAAGCTGCGTTTATGGCCGGGCGCAATGTCCAACGCCACCATGGCGGCTTCCAACAAAAACGTACCGCTGCCGCACATGGGGTCGAGCAAAGGTTGGCCGACTTGCCAGCCAGACAACTTCAATATGCCCGCAGCCAAGTTTTCGCGTAAGGGCGCCTCTATGCTCGCTCCACGGTTACCGCGCTGGTACAAGGCCGCGCCGGATGTGTCTAAATAAAATTGGTATTCGTCTACGGCTAAATAAGCGTGTATGCGCACAGCCGGATTTTTGGTGTCTATGTAAGGGCGACTGCCCACGGCCATGCGGAATTTATCGCAGACCGCGTCCTTGATTTTTAAGGTGGCGAATTCCAAACTTTTCAGCGGGCACTTCACCCCCGTCACTTTGACCATGAAGTCGTTTTTTACATTGAACCAAGCCGACCAATCCAATTTGTAAGCCGCCTCAAACAAATCCTCTTCGTTGAGGTATTTGCCACGCGCCACTTGCCACAAAATACGCGTGGCGATGCGCGAGTGCAAATTGGCCGCGTAGCACACTGCCCAATCGCCATCAAAACTCACGCCGCCATCGGTCAACTTGATGGACTTGGCTTTAACCACCGCCAACTCATCGGCCAACAGTTGTTCTAAGCCACGTGGGCAGGTTGCAAAATATCGATTAGGGATCATGGTGATTGGGCTCTGTGTTATCAGGATGTGGCAGCCGCATTCGACATAAACAGTCGGTTGCTGCTACTGGGATTGTGTTCGGCTAATTTTTCGACGAACTGTAAAAATTCAATTTTGTGCGTGCGTTCCAATTCCTTGGCACGGTTACGCAAACTGGCTAAACGCAAATCGGCCGGTTCGCGCTTAAAGGCAAACACGGCGGTGTTGCCTGGCTTGCCGGTCGGCAATATCAAGACTTTGCCGGCAAAGCTTTGCTCTATGCGCTGCAAATACACGTCAAACTTCTTATCGCTGCCCCATAGGTTAATCACCATGAGGCCATCGGCATTTAAGCTGTTAGCGCAGGCGTCAAAAAAATCCTGGCTGCAAAAGTCAGGCGGAATGCCGTTGCCATCAAAGGCGTCTATAAACAGCACGTCGGCCACCTCGCTGTGATCCGCCAAGTAACGCAGACCGTCGCCTTCTATGACCTCTAAGCGCGCGTCGTTATCCGCTAAATAGAACTGACTGCGGGCTATTTGTATGATTTTAGGGTTGATCTCTATTACCGTCTGATGCAAATCGGGGCAATAAGCGTGCACGTATTTAGCCAAGGAAGCGCCGCCCAAGCCTATGGCTAAAATTTGCTGCAGCTTGCCGCCAAATAAAAGAAAACACATCATGGCGCGGGTGTAGGTCAGCTCCAAGGCAAAAGGGTCTTTGATGCGCATGGCGCTTTGTATGGTCACCGAGCCTAAGTGTAAAGCGCGCACGCCATTCGATTCGCTGACGTCTACCGCTTCGTCCGCCGTCACTTTATGCCTGGCAAAACGCAGCATTAGGGCGCCACCTGTTCGGGCTGGCTGTCGCTGGCCGCTTGGGCTGATTCAGTCGGTTCGATGACCTCGGCTTCTTCAAGGAAATCGGGGGCGAGGCTCAAGGCGTCTTCTGACAATGGCGCTTCCGGCAAGACGGCAATGAATTTGCAACGCAATTCCATCAACAAAGGGTCCACTTCCTGCACTTGCAAAGCGATGCGCGTGCCCGGCTTCATTTCCGGCAAACCGTACACTTTAGTCATGTACGGCGGCGTATCCAGGCGCACTAAATTCTCGCGCCAAACCGTGGCATGCACTTCTTGGCTGTTTTCTTGGATCAAATACTGCAAGCACCAAAACCGCTCCATGCGCTGTTGAAATTCGCTGTAGGCCTGGTAGGCCAACTCAAAATGGCGCATGTGGCTGTTTAATGCATCGCTGTTGGGCGCGTAACTGGGCGGGGTATTTTGCACCACGCTGATGATTTGCCGTTGATTGATAAGGTCCACTGCGCGGCGCAAGGGTGAGGTGCTCCACGCGTATTGCGCCACACCCAAGCCTTGGTGCGGCTCGGCCTTGGTGGTCATGTAGACCTTGCCACCCGATTGCGCGCGGTATAAGCCCGGCACTTGATGGGCGGCCAATAAAGCGCCCCATTGGTTATTGGCCTCTATCATCAACTCGGCAACCAATTTATCCATGGGCGCGCCGCGCTGGCGACCGACGATGCTGACAATGCCATCGACCACGTAAAAGTTGTAGTCTATTTGTTGCGGCTTAGTCGGGTCGTATTTGCCCCTGGCCTTTTCCAAAGACTCGGCTAAGTTAAATAAATACACTAACTTAGACCAATACGGATGGCCGCTGTCTGCGCTTAACGTGGCCTCGTTAAAAAACGGCTCCAAGGCATCGTGGCGCAAATTGTCGGCTATTTTAATGCGCTCCAATTTGCTGTCGCGCTGCACAATTTCGCCGGCCGCGTTGACGTGCAAATACAGCGACAACACCGGCTTGATCTCGCCGGCATCCAAACTAAACGGCCGTATGGCCACTTCCGGCAACATGGTGATCTTATTGCCCGGTATGTAAACCGTGGACAAACGCTGCATGGCGGCTTGGTCTAAGGCGCTGCCAACGGCTATGCCCAAAGCCGGCGCGGCAATGTGTATGCCGACGCGGGTGATGCCGTCATTCAAATAGGAAATGGAGAAAGCATCGTCTATTTCCGTCGTGCTGCTGTCGTCTATGCTGAAGGCTTCGGCCTCGGCCAAGCTCAAATCCGACCAACTTAAATCGCTCGTATCCAACACCGATGCGGCGGCAGAAAAATCCGTGCCGGAGGGGAAATGCTCTCTTAGGAAAGCGCCCAAATGGTAATCATGCGAGGATGGAATCGCGCCACAAGCTTGCAGCAATTTAATTTGACTAAGGTGGGATTCGTTGGCGGCCGTGTCCAGGGTTTTATACTCAAATGAGTTTTTATCGGGCTCGTACAGCAGGCTATCGAGCTTGAGCCTTAACTCTTCAGGCAGTTTATGGGCCTTGAGTTCCGTCACCAGGGCGGCCATTTTTTCGGCCAACAGGCGTTTCTTTTCCAAGCCGGCCAATGCCGCTTTTAATATCTCGGCCGGCGCCGCTTTGTAGCGGCCTTTGCCCTTGCGATTAAAGTAAATAGGGGCGCTGTGCAGCTTAAGCGCCACGGCAGCCGCTTCTATAGGGGTGGGCTTGCGGCCGTAATACTCGTCGGCAAATTCAGCAAAACCAAACTCGCCACCGGCCTCGCCGCTAAAACTGAATTCGCTGCAGCATTCCCAAAGGAAATCCACGTCCAATTTAGCCGCCTCAGCTTGCGCGCTGTCCATAAAGCCGGCTAATGGCAGCTCAAAGCGCATCAAGACATGATTGGTTTTGACTTTGCTGCGTTTGCCGCTGGCCGACTCGATTTGCATGGAGCCTTGCGCTTCGGTCATGATGGACGCCACTTTAAAGCTGCCGTCCTCTTCAAAAAATACGTTCATGCTGGGCTTTCTATACGTGGCTTGCTGCCGATTTGGCTAGATGGCCACCATTTTACCTTGGAATAGCAGAATCGGGATTAGCAGAATCGCTTTGATGCACGATAAAATAGTCGGCAATTAACTTAAGCCCTATCGCACGCCATGGACCAACGCATACCCGTCACCCTGCTCACCGGCTTTTTAGGCAGCGGCAAAACCACCTTACTCAATCATTTGCTCCACCACAGTGGCATGCGCGACACCGCCGTCATCATCAACGAGTTGGGTGACACCGGCTTGGATCAAATTTTTGCCCAAAGTAATTTGGCTTTAAGCGTGGAAAGCGAGCACATCGCCGACAACACCGTGTTGTTAAGCTCAGGCTGTTTATGTTGCACCTTAAAAAACGAGTTGGCCGACACCCTGCGCGATTTGTTTTTCAAGCGTGCGCTGGCCGCCATACCGCAATTCAATCGATTGATCATAGAAACCACCGGCCTGGCCGACCCTGGGCCTATCCTGGCTAACCTAATGAACGAGCCGGTGATTGAATCGGTGTACCGTTTGGACGCGGTGGTGGTGACCATAGACAGCGTCTACGGTTTGCAGCAGTTGGCAGAAAACCAAGAAGCCCTCAAGCAAGCCGCGGTAGCCGATGTCTTGGTTTTAAGCAAAACCGATTTAGCCGACGCGCCAACCCTCGCCAGCTTAGAGGAAAAACTAAGCCAAATTAACCCCGGCGCCACTTTGCATCGTATTAGCCACGGGCAATTGGACCCGGCCTACGTGGTCGACGTGGGGCTGTTTGATGCAGACAAAAAACAGGCTCAGCCACAGCGCTGGTTGCGTAGCCCCAGCAAACGGCCAAACACGCTAGGCCAGTTGCCGCAAAAAGCCAATCACGACGGCATCATCAGCTTTACCGTGATCTTGCCTAGCCCCATTAATTGGTCGCAATTAAAACCGCATTTATTGAAGTTTTGCCAGACTTACGGCAAGCACTTATTACGACTCAAAGGCATCATCCATGCCGCCGACCAAGCAGCGCCACTGGCGATACATGCGGTGCATTTCACGCCCTACCCACCGACTTTATTGGAAGGCTGGAGCGAGCCAGAAAAATTGTCCAGGGTGGTGATCATCGCCAAAGACATCGATGAACTCTGCTTAAGAAAAGCCTTCATGACGTTCTAGGCAGCAAGCCTACTGACAGGCTTACAGATTGCTTAAACTTTTAACATGGGTCATGACACTGCGACCCAAGGCATGCAAGGCATAGCCGCCCTCTAATACCGACACAATGCGATTCTGCGCGTGCCGCTTGGCCACCGCTTTGAGCGCCTCCGTTACCCACAGGTAATCGGCCTCACGCAAGGCCAAGCCGCCCATGTCGTCTTCCCGGTGCGCATCAAAACCAGCCGACACCAAGAGCATTTGCGGGGCAAACTGCTCTAAGGCCGGCAGCCAATGTTCGCTTACCGCGGCCCGAAACGCCTCGCCATCACTGCCGGCGGGCAAAGGCACGTTAATGATGTGGGCGTTGCCGCTGTCGGCCCCGCAGTGCGGGTAAAAAGGGTGTTGGAAAGTGGAACAAAACAGCACGCGCCCGTCGTCTTGAAAAATGTCTTGCGTGCCATCGCCATGGTGCACGTCAAAATCCACGATGGCGACCCGTTCTAAACCGTATTGATCTAAGGCATGCGCCGCACCCACGGCCACATTATTGAATATGCAAAAGCCCGATGCGCCTTGGCGCTTAGCGTGATGACCGGGTGGGCGCACATTGCAAAAAGCATTATCCACTTGGCCGGCCATGAGCAAATCCACCGCCGCCACCACGGCACCGGCTGCGTATAAAGAGGCATCCAGCGTGTAGGCGTTCATCAAGGTGTCGCCATCCAAATCGACCAAGCCGCTTTTGGGCGCTTTTTCAAACACCCAATTGATGTAATCCTCACTGTGCACCCTAGCCAATTGCGCGCGAGTGGCTTTTATTGCCTGCTGCTGATTTAGAAAATCAAACAAGCCGGAGGCGATTAGCTGGTCTTTTACTGCATAAATGCGTGCCGGGCATTCCGGGTGATCCGGGCCCATGTCGTGTTTTAAAAACTCGTCGTGACTGATGTAAGCGGTGCGCATAATGGAATCAATTACAAGGATTTATACACCAGCTTGATGCTGGCATCGTCGGGATGGGCCACCGCATCAAAGCCCAAGCGCTTCATTAATTTCAACATATTGGCGTTATTTTTTAACACCTCCCCTTCTATGCGCGCCAAGCCTTTGTCTCTGGCTATGTCCATGAGGGCGGTCATGAGCTTTTGCGCCAAGCCGGTCCCGTGCATGCTGTCGGCCACCACCAAGGAAAATTCGCAACTGTCGCCGTCCGGGTTGATGGCATAGCGGGTGACGCCCAATTCAATTTCCTTATCGTCGACGGTCTTCGTGGCGATCAAGGCCATTTCGCGGCTGTAATCGATTTGCGTGAAACGCACCAACAAGGATTCACTTAATTGCTGCACGCTTTTCATAAAACGGAAATAGCGCGATTCTTCCGATAGGTTTTTCACAAAGTCTTGCACCAACCAGACGTCCTCTGGGCGTATGGGCCGTATCACCACATCGGTGCCGTCGGCTAACTGCCAATGGCTGAGCAAATGAGTGGGATAAGGGTAGATGGCCATGTGCGCGTAACGATCGGCACTCGGTGGGCGCACCCCAACCACGATACGGGCGTCGGCCGCCAAGGCGCCGTGTTCGTCGAGTATTAAGGGGTTGATGTCCATTTCCATGAGCATGGGCAACTCGCAGACCATTTCCGAGACACGCAGCAAAATGCTTTCTAAGGCATCGATGTTGACCGCCGGCATGTTGCGGAACGGGCCTAACATCTTGGCCACGTGCGTGCGCTCGATGAGGTCTTTAACCAAGTAAGCATTCAAGGGTGGCAGGGCCACCGAGCGGTCCGCGACAATTTCCACGGTTGTGCCACCGGCACCAAAAGTAATAATCGGACCAAACACCGGATCATTGGTGACGCCAACCATCAGTTCACGGCCATTCTCTTTCACCACCATGGGTTGAATGGAGATGCCATTGATGTGGGCCGTTGGCCGCAGGCGTTTCACGTTTTCTATGATTTCATGGTAAGCCGCCCGCACCGCCGGCGCATTGGTCAAGTTCAATACCACCCCACCGACATCGGACTTGTGGGTGATGTCCGGCGAGTTGATTTTCATGGCCACCGGGAAACCCAATTGCTGGGCAATCAATAAGGCCTCATTGGGCGAACGGGCCACCATGGTCTGCGCAATGGGGATATGAAAGGCCGACAACAAGGCTTTGGATTCCATTTCGCCCAATAC